>Ga0325403_1003819_pt1 | contig 13844 bp, 7 predicted proteins | sample PopdelMetagenome_19_FD_205665 | JGI IMG/M metagenome (GOLD analysis project Ga0325403, IMG submission 205665) | Populus deltoides microbial communities from Bellville, Georgia, United States - Xylem-PdKOR-R4 | ecosystem: Host-associated > Plants > Phyllosphere > Stem > Wood/Secondary xylem...
GTTCTGTTTAATTTTTTTAACTATAACCTGAAATTCTATTTTATAATATTGATCTTTAATTAATTTATCAATATAATTAGCTCAAACACTTTGTATAAGTAAGATAATGTAAAATTAAATCAATTATAAGATATAAAACGATGTTAACATAATTTACAATAATAAAATAGCAATAAAATAAATTTTAATAACTAAATACAAAAAGAAAAATAACACTATTTCTTAAACAGTGCCGTAAACGGTGAAAGCAAGAGTACATGAGGAAGCCACAATATTCTTTTCCCAGCTATCTGTGATAATTTTGTTTTTTTTTTTCATTCCGACTATACTCGTTCATGTCATGTAATAAGGCTAGAATCGTGCATGGTCCTTGTACTTTTTAATTTGGTAAAATCAAACTCTCTACTCCAAATTAATTCAAATCTACCCCTCCACTTCCAATTAAGGTAACTCGAGACCTATCACCCAACACTTGGGGCGTATTAAACAGTTAGATAAATACAGCGTGTTACGACAATTAATTGGAGACATATCCTAAATTGTCTTTAGTTAAATGTAAAGGGATTGGTTTTATCCAATTTAAATTCAAGAGTTTTATGGAGGGGAGATTTGGACCGCATGCATGCCTTTCCGCCAAACATAAGCGCATTGTATTTTTATATTTATATTTATAACTAAGTGTGTGATATTGATTTTTTTAAAAAATATATTTTATTTAGAAATATATTAAAATAATATATTTTTTATTTAAAAAAAAATTCTTTTTGATATTAAAAAATCAAACCAATAAAAAAACATTTTTCCGAACACAACCATCGTCACCATGAATGAAAATTTGCTGAATATGCAGTGTATCAGCATGGTGTGTGTGTGTGTATTATAGAACAAAAGAAAAGCCAAACTAACTCCCAACATCAGACAAGTCTGATTTTAAAATATGAATGAGAGGCAATCACAAGAGAAATTATTTGATTTTGCTGTCGTCTACAGATCTTCTTGATTTTGCTGTCGTCTACATATCTTCTTGATCATACTGTCCCAAATATTGTTTTAAAACAAAAGGAATCCGCTGAAGTTTACTGTGCACATTTGTCGTTGGTCAAATGAACACGAAATTTTTTTTTTTGAAGTCCAGAAAGAAGTTGCTGCCTGTCCACCACAACTCTTGAGACTTCAACCCAATATCATATGAAAGAATAATATGTTCTTCAAGCCATAATTGTTTTTGGTTGAAACGAAAGGAAATATAAATAAATGAAAAACTATAGTACTTTTGTATTATGTCCACCCCTGATTTTTCCCATGCAATTTGTTTGATCAAGTCATTAGAAAAGCAAGCTGAGGAGATTGAATGCGTCCAAAAACAAGTCCAAGGGGATAAAAACACAAAAAAGAATTATAAAATTGCAGGGCCCTACTAAAAATGAGGTAAACAGAAAGCCCTACTAAAAATGAGGTAAACAGAAAGCCCAGTGGCAGCTGAATTGGAGCCAATAGAACAAACCGACATTAAAGACCATTACAGCTTGTTTTGAAGGTACCGTTTGGGAACGCGGCTGCGGCTACGTTTTTAAAAAATTTAAATTTTTTTTATTAAAATTTAATATGGTTTGTACGTTTTGGATCGTTTTGATGTGCTGATATCAAAAATGATTTTTAAAAAATAAAAAAAAATCATTGGCATGCATTTTGGCACGAAAAGTTATTTGAAAAGCACCCGCAACCACACTGCCAAACACGCTCGAAATGCAGTTCAAACTGTGTTTTAATAAAATTTAATTTTTTAATTTTTTAATTATTTTAATGTATTGATATTAAAAATAACTTTTAAAAAATAAAATAATATTATTTTGATGAATTTTTAAGTAAAAAATACTTTAAACCACAATTATTATCAAATTTTCAAATACAACGACTGAATCAGGTTTGTTATAAAATAGTATAAATCATATTTTAGTACCTCATCTAATAGCTTAAACTTTCAAGTACAAGGTAATGTGTATTTATATAAATTTCAAATTTAAAAAATTTTCATTTTAAAAAATATATTATAAAATAATATAAATTATATTTTAAAACAAATTTTAATTAGATATTTAAACTTTAAAGTAAGATGAATGTTTAAAAATTTTTTTTTATGTAAATCATGAGACATTTGGCTAAATGGAGAAGGGAGTAACATCATTATAATTTCTTTTGTAATGATTGTTTTGAGATGTTTCAGCACAAATCCCTTGACACGAAGGTTCCCTCCCTCGCCCTCCCCCTCCCCCACCCCCACCCCCACCCCCACCCCCTCTCGTCCATTTCCTTGAATGCATGTTGATACATCAAATAAATATAAAACACGTGTATATTATTGTCTGTTCAAATGTTTTAATGGGTTATATATATATATATATATATAGGATGGCTTGTGGCACGTTCGAAACAGATCTAAGGGCATAGTGATCGAGATTTTGAGAATGCTTAGAAGCTTCATGGGATGACTGGGAGTTAATTTCTCAATGAATGATTTTTTTGATCGAGATTTTGAGAATGCTTAGAAGCTTCATGGGATGACTGGGAGTTAATTTCTCAATGAATGATTTTTTTCTCCCTTTAGATTGGTTATTTTTTCTATTTTATATGATAAGAATTAGATTTAAGGATCAGTATTTAATGAGCACAACTGATTGTAATTCTTTAATCTGCCCCATTTTTCAATACAAGTTTCTTTAAAGCTTTTCGGCAATTTGGCTCAATTGCAATTTAGTTTGTGAGTTATTTACAACTTCATGCTTTATTTTTTATGCAATTAACTTCGTTAAGTTTATGTTTTTTTTTAAGTGTTTATTTATCTTTATCATCTTATTTACATGTTTGTCTTTACATGCTTTTAAATTATTCATTGTTTTTATTTTCAATGCAATGCAATGTTTTTATTTAATTTTTGACTAGATCGTTGTCCGCGCTACACCGCAAGTCGGATCAATGTCACCGACGGACTAAAAACCCGTCGGTATATTTCAAGCGGGAATATCATTGATGGACTAAAAATTCATCGGTATATTTCAAGTGGGAATCTTTTTTTTTTTCGGCGCGTAAATTCCGCTTGTAAAACCATCGGCAAATGGTTTTTTTGTTTTTCCGACCGATATAGTGACGGAAATGGGAATCACCGATGAAGGGAAAGCCTAATCCATCGGTGATGATGTCGGTAAAAAAAATCACCAACGAACTTCATTTTTTCTTTAGATTTATACTGGGCCTTCATTGTAGCTTATTGTTTCATGTTTAACATACAAATTGATAAGCTCAAGCCCAAAGGGCTCGACACCGGAGAGCAGAAGTCCAGCTACAAAGTAACAAAGACAACACGGAATCTCATAGCAACAAGCATGCCCAAAAATCACAAGAAGTCCTTCCTGGGCTAGCTTTGCAACAGCCAGAGCTTTTACAGCTACGGGCTGTTTCAGGAATCAAAAGCCCATTTATTGTTTAGTATCATTTATTTTCAAGTTTTTGAAAAACAATAATATAAAAAACCCGTTTGTTTTAGATTTTTTTTATTGATAAAAGAAACCAGTAACTACTATCATAATTAAAAAAAAAAAAGTGCCAGTTGTTCAAGTCCTAAAGAGTGACAAACCAATTGCATCATTATGAATTCAAGAATAAAATTAAAAACAAATTAAAACTGGAAAATGGGTTGGATGGGCGACGAAGCGCAGGCCTTGTTCTGAACGGCCTAGCCTGACCAAGAATTCTTGGTCGAGACAAGCACACACCTGGCTGGCCACACAACCTAGGGAGAGGGAAGTGCCGTTTATAAGAAATTGTAATGTGTCAATTCCGAAGGACCCTTTGCCGAATCCACACTTCTCCTTTCATACTCATGAGATAAGCTATGAGTAGTTTTCACATATCGAAGCCAAACCAACTTGAGAAAATGAAACAATACACTGGATGCAGTGAATTGTTTTCCATTAGAGACTGATAACTTTTCACATCAAGAGTGCTTAACAAAATAAATTAATCGTTAAACTTTGATTATGCTCTATTTGGATACCCTTGAAGTATTGGTTAGCAGTAAATCTGCTAGATTAACATATCCGATTTGAATAAGAGTGGGCTGTAAGGCATTAATTTCTTCTTTTTTTTCCCTCCCAGATAAACAAGTTCGGCTGTGGACAATCTGTCTGGAATCCGAGCATAAAGTAATTTAGAGCTGGTACTCGAAAGCAGCTATGTCAAATTGTCAATCATGATTACACTTCAGCTTGCCATATACTTGCAACACTTGCAGAATGCAACACTGCACCTTATGAGCTTGCATCGCATAAGCCCTCTAACAGAGAAACTAAGCAATCACTAAAATAATTCATTATGGAGCAAAAAAAAAAAGTAAAAAAAATTGGCCAACTTTATAGGGATCAGCTAGCAAAGACGGGGCTAACAAATTTACAAAAATTCATTAGTTTAATTCACACCGTTTGATGAAGTGGTAGGTAGTGCCATTCATCGCCCAAATTAACTTCTGCAGTGGAAGGTCTCGATCACTTAGGACTATAAAGTGAACCTATACTTCAAGGCCTATACTAACCAAGCAAGTTTCTCTACTTATCACTATCACTACTTAAGTAAGCAGGTTACGGATGCTTTAAATGGAAGCATAATTAATTACCATAATTGATTGATTAGAGGCTAAACTCACTTCACTCATGGAAGTAATAAATAGCTTTGCTTAGCCAATAGTTTGCCGACTAATTGAAATTGGCGATGCAACTTTATTGACGGGCTCTTTTATCTTTCGTTTTAAATAGACCATTGCATTTCCTATGTACATTCATAAAAAAATAAAATAAAAAAAAACTATTTTATAACTGATTATAATTAAATTTCTCATATTAATATCTGCACAGATCTCTAATAAACATTTTGATTGGGAAACGATAACAGTACGGGCCAATTTACATTGTGATAATAATTGTTTTTAAAGTATTATTTTTGAAAAATATATAATTAGAACTCAAATGGCAGAGACAACCCTTCATGCAGCAGAAACCATCAGCTCAAACATAAAGCAAAGAGTTTACAGTGCGCCATTAATTAGCAGCATAAGAAGCAGACGTTGAACCAACAGCAGAATGCATGTATAATACACCGGCGAAACAGCTTAGAGTCAGGTATAAGCAAGGCTTAATCAGGGACACAAATGTACGTGGGAAGAACAATGCCAGAGAGTTCAGCCTGTATACCAGAAATAATGATTCTGGATACCTAATATCAATGGATTGATGGAAAAACTCAACAGAGCTGGATCAGTGAAGTTGGGCCAAGTGCAAATAACATCTTTCCCATTTTTTTAGAAATAATTAATTATATTTAACTATAATTGTATAAATTAAATGAACTAACCAGTTCTCTTAATTAATCATTTTCCTTCCGGGCATTAGTAAAATATAATACGACATGCTTTCGAAGTTTTGTTGGAAAGTCTATTGAACTTTGAGCTATATACATAATAGGAGATAGCCCTTCCATCTTTTTCATTCACGATTATTTTATTTTTTTTTCATTTTTAATAAGAGTGAAATTTGATTCAAGCACTACCTAATATCACGCAAGATCATACAAATTTCTTTTTAATAGAAGGCTCAATAGATCTTAAACTACACAGTTGATATAAACCCTACCTTATATATCCCTTTTCTAATTAAAACCTCTAAATTAATGGTAGAAATCTCAAATTTTAATGAGCGGGACATCCCATACACATTAGTTTTTCTTTTCATATATATATATATATAATTAACTAATTTGAAATTAGGAAATGTATGTTCTTATGTTAATGACAACGTCTAACACAATTTTCTAGGGATAATTTACTTAATCTTATATATAAACGAATATCACATTGAAATTAGCTTCTTACAATGTCCTTGTTTGGAATAGGATCAAGTAGACCCTAAAACTAAAAGGAGAATGGTTAATTAGTGACAATCATAGTTATGTTACATAATATTTGTGTGGAAAAGGAGCTTGAACTAACCGACAAACAAGGAGAAGCATGGATTTTTTGTTTTCTTGGCTTGGAATTGAAGGGATATGAATAGGTATGGCAGTTAGAACCACTACTCTCTTCCCCTTTCACTCCCTCACTCACCACTCTCTCTTTCTGCCATAGACGTACGGACCTCCTTTTGTTTCTTTGACCGGTGGCACCACCACCACCACAATGTTGTAGAAAAAGTCTCTAGCCCTCTTAACCAGCTCCCACCACCCACCACTTGTCATCACACTCCTCAACTATTATTTACTCCTAGCTGTCTCTCAACCATCACTATATCTAGAAACGAGGTCTGTCTAGCACTCCTCTTAACCATACAACCCTACAGCAAGTTTTTCTACAAGAACAAACTTCACCCCGTTTGATCTCTTCATTGTTATTAGTTAACCCCACTTCTTAGTTAACCCCACTTCTCTTAGTTGTCTATTTCTCTCTCTCTCTCTCTTTTTTTTTTTTTATCATTATATGGCTTTGCTTGTCGATCAACAATCAAACTTTAAACACTTTTGTAAGATTTGCAAGAAAGGATTTATGTGTGGAAGAGCACTAGGAGGGCATATGAGGGCACATGGTATAGGTGATGAGAATGGCAACGTCGATGATGAAGATCCTGCAAGTGATTGGGAAGATAAATTGGGAGCCAATGTGCCCCCAGGAACCAGGCGCATGTATGCTTTAAGAACGAATCCGGATCGACTAAAGAGTTGTCGGGTTTGTGAGAATTGTGGAAAAGAATTCTTGTCATGGAAGTCTTTTCTTGAACATGGAAAATGCACGTCCGAGGATGCTGATCAATCACTTCTTTCGTCTCCAGGATCGGAAGAGGAGGATGGCACGCCAAGAAGGAGTTCCGGTTGGTCTAAAAGAAAACGATCATTGAGAGCTAAAGCGAGCAATTTGAACTTAAGTTGCCCATCAAGCGAAGACGAAGATCTTGCCAATTGCCTCATGATGTTATCAAATGCAACTACAGTTGATCCTTTAGAAACCGAGCCTGAGGAGTCTTGTGCATCGGCTAGTAAGGAAGAAGAGCGAAGAAATCCGACGAATTTTATGGCTCCTATGGAACATAAGCCACCATTGGAGAAAGCCAAGGGGATTGCTAAAGGAATGTTTGAATGCAAAGCATGCAAGAAAGTTTTCAATTCACATCAAGCATTAGGTGGACATAGAGCTAGTCACAAGAAGGTTAAAGGATGTTATGCATCCAGGCTCGATCAAAGCATGGATTATAGTCTACCTGATCATGATGAAGATGTGGTCACACATGAAGAATTCTTTCCAGCTAAATTGACATCCACTTTGCAATTCGATCATGGTTCGACTCCTCCATTAATGGCTTCCACTTCAAAAAGGAAATCGAAAGTGCACGAATGCTCGATATGCCATCGTGTATTTTCATCAGGACAAGCATTAGGGGGTCATAAAAGGTGTCATTGGCTCACATCTAATACACCAGACACTTCATCTTTGCCCAAGTTCCATCAATTTCAGGACCACTTGGACCAAATTCAACAGCGACCAAAGTTCATCAACAATTCTGAGCAATTAGATCTCAAACTTGATCTCAATCTTCCTGTCCATCAAACAGTTACAAATCCTTCAATCATCGAAGTTTCTACTGAGATTTATTTACAACCTTGGACAGGAGTTGATGCAAAATTAAAGGATGACAACAATCATCAGCACCAAAACGAAGATCATCATGACGACAAAGACAACAATAACAACGATAATAATCAGTACAGTACTTCAGTTCAGAATGTGGATGATGAAGCAGACAGTAAGTTGAAGTTAGCTAAACTTAGTGAATTAAAAGACATGCGCACTAGTGGAAGCTCATCTCCTTGGTTGCAGGTGGGGATTGGTTCAACTGATTTGGGAACTGAAAAATTATAAAATTTTGTGACTCAATATGGGGCTTCAAATTTTTACTTTTTAATTCTTTAATTTTTCCAATTCTGTATTTAAAAACTGTAATTACAAACAGATTCGTAATTATAATTGTTACACCAGTCACTGTAATTTACTCACACATCGTTTTTCAAAAGGAAAGTTTTTTCAGTAAATGTATAATTCAATGTGTTTAAGAGGAGTGGCTGAAGTACTCTTTGCTAATTATATCCTCAAATTATTCCAAAACGAGTTCAACAGAATAATCCGAAAAGTTTTGTGGCTAAGCACATAGATAGGATGTGCAATATTGCTCTCCTTCTACCTCGTAGAAAAATTATAAGATGGGACCTGGTCTAGATTTAATCAATGTGCAATGTTGGAGTCTTGTATCGATATTTAGAAGATAAATAATTATTATTTTTTGTTTCATTTTAGTTCAATTAAAAACCGTTAATGAATAGATACACTCACAAACACAAATCTATTAGCCTAATGTAAAAATAAAAGCTTAATTAAAGGGAAAAAAATGGAAATAGTAGATGCATGATTATGCATTACAGATTTGTTTTTTTCCTAGAGCACAACAGAGAATTTTGCCCCCTCGAGGCCAATAGAGATTTTCCATTTATTAGGATACCTTCTTCTTTGATTTTCTTTAGGTAAGAGAACCAAAATGTTTTAACTAAATCGAAAAAATGGTTAATATAAAAATATTGTTACTAATTGTTAAGTGGAAATAAATTAGGCTAATTATATAATGAACATAACCCTCCAACCATTACACAATTATGATTAGGTCCCGTTTCATCAGAAGATTCAAGACGTATCTTGATTAAGAAATACTTAGCCTTTCATACAACCATATTAACTCTTGTCATCGAATGTGCAATATAATACATTGCATTTTCACCCAAGAATATCTAATTTATATGTAAATTTTATTTGTTTTTAGAAAAATATTTTTGTTTTTATTTTTCAATAATAATTTTTATTTTTCAATAATAAACAAATACTAGAAAATAAGTTAAGGAAAATATGTTTCAATCAATCCTTGAATAGTGCAAATATATTTTTCCTTGCACCTTAACCTTTACCATCACCTCATGACCGCGACTTCACCATTCTAATACCACCACTTACCACCATAATCATCACCTTGTAATCATTTTATTATAATCCTCGTTACCATAATTACCACCACCACTGACCATTATTTTATCACCAATATAATTATTATTTAATCATTATCCTATTATAACCCTGTAACGCTATTATCATTGTCATTACTTAATTTTGTTCTATTTTATCATATTTTAATAAGAATATAAAATTCTTAAAAAAATGCATTTTCAATGAAATTCGATCAATTTCTAGCCATTTCATAACTTTTTAATTTTTTTGCTTATCATTTTTGTATTTATATTTTTTTAAAATAAAAAATATAAAAAATTAAAAAAAAAGAAATAAGGGATGGGGACCAATTTGAACATTGAAAACCCCATCCCCAAATAACCAAGAAATAAGGGAACTTTTTTGAAAACTAACATATATAGTTTCAAGAAAGTTAATAGGGAATGATACAGTTTTGAAAAGTTTCGAGTAAAGTGACATAGTTTGTAAAGAATCACGGTTGAGAATCGTGGTTATTGAAGAACCACTATTCATAATAACGATTTAAATAAAAACCATGATTTAGAATCATGGATTTAATGGAATAGAGGTTCCTTAACAATCATAATTTTGAATTGCGTTTACGATGCATTTATAAACATCCCTATATATGGACAAGCAATTACTACTGTAGGTATCCAGAATAAGATCACATTATGCGAGCATGCATTCAGACTAGCACCCCCTCCTGAAATGTTCAAGGGGAACACATTATCCATGAGATGACTCAAGGAAGAAATTTCTGAATTACCTGATAATTATAATGATGAGATCCTACAATGGTATGCTAATGTATACTAATAGTTCAATTAACATATTCATTTGTCTATATTTCAATTTGGACTTGATGTTTTATTGTGTAGGTATGTTAGAGCGTACGTACATACTTCACATGTTTGATAATATACTTTTCACGAATCTCAGTGGGGCGTATGTGCCCCTTGTTCCAGCTACCATAGGATTTCCAATCCATTCCACTATATAGTTGGGATTTAGGTGTCCTTGCATGTTTGTATAGGCATATGTGTCAAAATAGCTTGGAAAAATCGAAGCAAGTTAGAGGATGTTTGTTGCTTTTACAGGTAAAATAAATGCAATAAGTTTGTTATTTTTGTAATACACACACACACACACACACACCATACCATCATTCTTGGCACTCCATTTATTGACATGATCACTCCATATCAAGCACATCATAATTGTATTACTATCAAAATTAATGGCATCAAACTTGTTTTCCCATTCCTAGAAAAATCTAAGACTAGAAATTTAAATTTAATTAAAGCATGTTCCATATATACATATCATATCAATGCACTGATTCTTGGAAAACAATTTCATTTACATGATTTACAAAACCATGTTTCTTTTTGTCGTATTAACAAGCAATTACAAAACTCTGATATACAAAAGAAAATCATTGATCTATAAGCTAAGATTGAACAACAAATTTGTTCAAATTTACCTAATGCTTTCTGGAACAGAAAACAAGATCTCGAAATAAAGCTATGGTTATGGATTATATATATATATATTTGAGTTGGTTACTAATTTTTGTATGTTTTTTTGTATATAAAGCTATGGTCGTGGGAGCATTTGCGCTTGCATAGGTTGATGTTGAAATTTTTTGATATTTATAAATGTTAGGAAATAATTTTCCAATAAGTTGTGTGGAATCTTTATTTAAAAAATGATATGATAGTTGCTCCTATTATTTGTGCATTGACCATGGATTTATGAACATCAGTTGTCCCCCATATATTTTTTGAGCTTGTTGAGATGTATTGCTCGAATCGTGTAATGCAACAATTTGACTTTAAGCAACACATCCCATCTGACATAGATATAAGTGATCAGTTGCATTCTATTAGTCGTTCGGGTAGGCACGCTGATTATAATTGGATGATCCATCATCCTAAGCATTTTTCGATGTGGGAAGCACAAAGAAAATTTATTTTTAGAGAGATGCATCCTATAATTTATAAGGAGGAATACATGGGCTAGTACTTGGGTATAACACGCCAAATCATTACACCTAACCCAGCGCAAGTTCCTCCACACTAAGAGATGGAGTATGAGCCACATGCATGTCAGATTCAAAATGTTGTAATTAAGTATTTGTTTCTTTTTATAGGTTTTGACAGAAAACATGTATATTTATTTATGGATTAATAATTTGTATTTGCTTCACATTAGGTTGGAAAATTGTTACATGATGGTCGATATATTGTGGCTGATCTTTGTGATCTCGACGATGATGATAGACTTGTTTGTTATTATGCATCTTCTTTGTTCGAGACATGTTGTACTACACTTGACCTGTTAGGAGAGACATTGAGCTTAAATGATATTGTTAGAGGATGAGACCACATAGACAGGTGGAAATTATGCTATTGATGAAGTTGGTCCATTTACTCGTCATTGCAAAAGACATAAATAGGCTCAAATGTATTATTATGTTATTTATAAATATGTTGTGTTATTTTTTTAACTAAGAGTTATTTTTATTATTTCTAATTTTATAATATTATTTTTGTTAATTGGCATGTTGATTTTAAAGTTGTCTTATATATTATACATTTTTTGTACTTAGTTTATATAAACATGATTTAATATCGTTAATTAATAAATGAACATGTGAATAGATTGTTCAAAATTTCAAATTATCTATTAACAACTTAAGAAATGCAAATAAAATAATATTTAAAAAACACACATATTAATTTAGGATTATAATTAAAAAATAAAAATAATATTAAAATAGCTTTTCAATAATGGGTTTAGTGTTTAATAATTTATGATTTTGTTTGGCTTTTAGTCGTGGTGATTTAAACTTTGTTTTATGGGTTTTATGTTTAATAATTTATGATTTTGTTTGGTTTTTAGTTATGGTGATATAAACTTTGTTTTATATAAAATTTTGATTTAAACTTTGGCTTGACACAACTACTATCAATAATAACATGGTTGGTTAACTGTTATTAGTGATTGTTAATTAAACCATGTTTTCTAATATCAGATGAGTCAAAAGAATGTTATTTTTTGAAAAACAATTTTCATGTTATTTTTTATCAAACTGTGACAGGGTGAAAAAAAAAACCTTAAATAAAGAAATAATGATAAAAAATTGAAGTTTATAGAAGATGGGAGAAGATAAGATCAGAAAAAATGGGGGGAGGGGGGGGGTATTTTGAAAATTTTGATTGAAAGAGAAAGAAGAAATAGGAAAATAATAAAAAAAAATAATTCAAAAAGGAAAAATGTGACAGTGTCTCCCTCTCTCCCTATTCATTTTTTTCTAGGGAAAAAAACACCTTCTCCCTGCCTGATCCCGACTAGCACACCCAGCCATCCACCCAATCATCGTTAGCAGCAACCATGAATGACATAGCAGAAATCACCATCGCCAGCAGCCCCTGCATCTCCTTCTCTTTCATCCAGTCACAAAACCCACCTCTTCCTCCACGCCAAACACCACAAAACACCAAATTCGACAGCAACCGACCAGCTGGCGTCGAGAACTCCCTTTCTTATCAACGAACAACAACACGAAGATGGCTTAGCAGTGGAAACAGTGAGAGAAATCGAGAGAGAAGATGAAGGAGAGAGAACAGACATTCAAGTGACCAAACTCCATCCACAAGTGGCAGTGAGACTCACCACCGGCATAGAAAGGAGTAGGAAGGAGCAACGCACACGATCAGCAACCGGACACGCTTCCACCCTTCATCAGCGTATGTACCACGCACCATAGTCCAACAATGTTAGCAACGCGTGATCTACACTCGTCGACGCTGTCTCCTGCTGTTCCACCCATTTTTTCCTCTCCTCGGCGACCCTGACAACTCCATAAGGTAGGTTTCAAATTCCAAACATTTTTTGAATAATTATTGTGGTTTATTGTCGATTTTTATGTGAAGTGATGGAATGAATTTTAATGCGTTGTTGTTGTGAATGGTTGTGATATTTAAAGCGTTGGAGTAGATATTATAGTGTGGGAAATCTAGAAGTATGATTTTGAGAATTTATTTTTAAAGTGGAAGAGGTCAAAATTAATATCCCATAAATGATTTTGTTTTGTGTGAAAACTTGATGTTGTGATATTATTTATGAACATTGTGTTTGAAGTGTTATGTTGTGATTTTATTTTTTATTTTTTAATTAATATTGTTTTTGACTTGTTAAGTTATGTGTTGATATTTTTTTAATATATAATTTTATAATTTAACTATCAATGCCTTACCATTCTTTTCATTTCAAAATCAAACAAAAATGAAACACGCAACAGATAAACCTCTATAAATTAATATTATAAGAATATAAAAATTAATTAATTAATCAATATATTATTTAAATTGAGATAAAATAAAAATATTATTTAATTAAAATTATTAATTTATTGAGTATTAATTTATCAATATTATGCTATATTTACATCTAATTAGTTAACATGAATTGAAAATATTTATTTATTTATTTCCCTTATTTATATAAAAACTCAAGTGATGTAGATACGAGAAAATAGAAATGAGCTTATTTCTTTAAAGAAAATAGAAGAAAGAAAATTAACGGAAATCAAGTCACAACTAAATACCATTTAGTATTGTAGTAACTTATGCATAGAGAAATCATTTGGTTTGTTAAATAATGTTTTTCTTTTTACATGGGGTCTCATATATAATTTCTTTTAAACATTAGTTTTGTAGAAGCTAAAATAATATGT
>Ga0325403_1003820_pt1 | contig 13844 bp, 12 predicted proteins | sample PopdelMetagenome_19_FD_205665 | JGI IMG/M metagenome (GOLD analysis project Ga0325403, IMG submission 205665) | Populus deltoides microbial communities from Bellville, Georgia, United States - Xylem-PdKOR-R4 | ecosystem: Host-associated > Plants > Phyllosphere > Stem > Wood/Secondary xylem...
TGTGAGAATGAAAAAATCCAAAATTTTCAAGATTCATAGGGCTCTATAGTTGCTTAACATTAAGATTTTTATAGGAATCCTTGTTACACTAAACTATAATGTGGTGAGACTAGATAAGAAGAAGAGATGCAAGTGAAAAAGAAGACCATAAAGAGAAAGAAAGTTGAATTATTACAAATGCTAAAGGTCTAACATAAAAAACAACATGGATCAATTGCTAGAAACTTTAAAATAACATTACATAACCTAGCCTAAGAATCCTTCTCACCATATTCCTTCATCACCTATAATTGTATATGTAAACCTTTCTTAGTACAAAGCAAACATAAACACTCCTAAAACTCCCACATAAAAATAATCATGGTCATTGTCCAAATAATCATGTTGAGGTATTATCTTAAACCCATAAACTCTAAAATAAAAAAAAATACCTTCGTTTATCGTATCACTTGCTGCATAATAAACCATATAATTAGAAGACACACCATACTCTTTTCATTAAAACAGTGATACTCGGGCTACAAATAGAGTAATAAACATATATGTGAAATTTGTCTCGATAAATTAATCTAAAAACCCCGCAATTAGAAGCTGGACTTAGGTTGAGTTTCAAGTTGAATTGAAAATGACATTGACTTAACTAAACCTAGTTGACCCAGCTGAGTTAAGTCCTGAACTAGTTGACTTAGTCAGCTCAATGCCAAATTTTTTTGAAAAAAAAGATCAAAATGATATTATTTTAAGAAAATGATTGATCCATGTTGATTGAGTGACTAGCAAGTTGATTTAGTGATCCAATAATTCAGGCTCTTTCTGAGTTGATCATCAAACTATGTTTAGAACCCATGATAACAAGGACAACCCTTAATTTTTTATCCATGAACTAGACTTCAAGTTGTAAACTTTAACCTAAAAAAGGCCTATTAATAGTATCACTATAGCAACTAATAACCTTCACAGCTTTATAGTCTTCATTGATGTGGTCATCCCTAATCTATAAAAATTGAATTCTAGACAAGCTTATGTATAGTTCTTACCATTAACTATATTATATAAAAAAAAACTATTAGGCATCAATGAAACAATGTAGCCTATGAGGAGATCCAATGTTCATTCGAACATTGATTATTTTTTTTTATTGGTCTCTAAGACTTTTTACACTTTGGTCCCTAAATTTCATTTTCTTCTTTTTTGGTCCTTTGACATTGCTTTGATTTGTAATTGGTCTTAATGGATTTTTTTTCCATGCGTGCGTATAGGGATCTCAAGGTGTCAAGAAAATGTTTCATTACTTAGTTAATTCTTGGTTTTGTAAAACACAATTCAATTTAATTGATTTAAAATAATTAGAGCCTTAGGGACCAAATTTAAAGCTTCAAGAAATATTTAGCCCTTTTATTTTTTCACCATCACGGACTGATTTGTATGGTCAAGAATGAAGCTCATGTCCTTCTTTTAATATATATTTTGGTCCTTTATTTTTTTTAATTTGATCCTTTTACATTGACTTTATTTGGAATTTAAATTGATACTTTGTTTTGGATGCCTTAATACGGGAATCTTGCAATATCGAGGGAAATTTTTATTGCTCGGTTTTGTAAAATAAAACAAAATTTAGTTAATTTAAAATAATTACGTGTTAAGGAAACAAAATTTAAATAAAGACAAGTATGAAAATTGGGGTAAATGGGCAGGGAAAATAGGTTAGCATGTGCAACGCTTGTACTGACAAATGAGAGGCGTCCACAGTATTCATGTAGCATTAGGGGTCTCCTTGCATCCAAATAGCAACTTTCATGACAACATTGGAAGCCTTGTGTCGTGTTTTTCCCAATGGTTTGAAGCGTGTAGGTGGCAGTGGGGCGGTTGGGTTTCAACTTGCTTTTTTTCTTCTTCCCTTTTTTTTCTCTCTCCTCTCCTCAAGAATCAAGCTAGCCTACCAAAATTTAAAGGTGTCATGTTATATTTTTGTATCAAATTTGGTCCTCATTCTTTTTATTAAGGATGCTCATGGATATAGTTAGGTTGAGTTTAGACCTGTAAACCCCCCAGATAAAATATATAAGGATAATGAAGTAAAAATTATGTTAAACAAGTAAATTGAATAGTTACACTTAGGGGATGATACTGGATTTTGAGAATTGAAAATAAAATACTTATGTGTTAATTTTAAAATAAAAATATAAAAAATAGCTGAAAAATTAAAGAAATACATAAATGCAAATAAAAACTAAATGGAAATGATGTAAGAGGAAAAAAAAGTACTGACATGTAATTTAAAGAAATTTGAAATAGCAGAGCTTTAATTTGGTAGAATCGAATGTTAGAAGCAGAGAAATATTTACCTAGAAAAACAAAAGGGCATGAAGGTAGGACAAAATATGTATTATTTAATTTGTTATGTGTGTGTTCGTGTGCGCGTGCGTATTTAGCGGAAAAAAAAAAGAAGAGAGGAACTCTTGAGAAAAACTTGGAAAGTCTTAGGAAAAAAAACCTAGAAATTAAAGGAAAATCTTATAAAATTTAGGAATTAAACGTTATAAGTACTTGATTGAGAGAAAATAAAGTGAGAGTAAGTGATTTTTCAAGGATGGGAACTTGTTGGAAAAGTTTGGAAATATAGAGCGAGAGGAAGAAGAAAGTGAAGAAATTGAGTTTTTCTTTCATTTTGTTTCTTAGAAACTTCTAACTTAGAGGTAAGATATATTATTGCAATGATTAAATTGTGTATTTTATTAGGATTAAATTCTATAGTTTGTGTTAGTGTCGTGTAATTGTGAATTAAGGGTTGGTGATGTTGGAAATGATGACATAGTCTTTGAAATGTGTAAATGATCATAAATAAACATCAGGTCAAGTGAGAATTTGAAGAAAATCTTAACTTCTTTTTATCTTTAGTTTCGACCAAATAAGGTATAGATCGGGGGAGGGAATCTTTCTTAGAAAAAATGTGATTTTGAATTGGTTAATGAAAGATTTTAATGATAAAGTGCTTTGATGCTATGAATGGTATATATTTAATGGGTGTAGTGGTGTTGATGATGATTGAGAATGAAGGAAAAATTATGAAAAAAAAATTATTTTTCTTTTAATGATTAAGTGTATGAGTTTTTGGAAAATTATATTGTTAATGATATCTTATTAAGGGTAATTTAATGCTCACTTTAAATTATGTATGGATGAAGTAAATTGTGGGAGAATAAAATTAGCATGATAAAATAATGAAATGGATTTGGAAATTAAATGGGTTTTATATGTTGAATTAGATTGAAGATTATCTTTTATGTGTGCCCTAAATTAAGCACACAAGAATTATTGATAGAATAATAATGTAATAAAAAAATTCTCTTGAATCCAGGAGAAGTTGCTAGAGTAAGAGCTCAAACAGGAGGAGTCAAACCGTCACGAGTAGCAAGTAAGTGTTTGCCATCCTATTTGAATTTAAAAGCTTTTAATTTTTGTCATTACAAATATGTTGATTTGTCTGATGTGTATTGATTGTTGAAATTGATAAATTACAAAAGAAATAATGTTATGAATTCATGATGTTATTAGCATCTGTTAGGGGATAGCCAAAATATTGCTAACCAAATAGATTTGCCAGATTTAATTGGATTATGTGAGAAAATGGTCAGAATATTGACAACCAAATGGGTTTGCCAGATTCAATTGGCATTTGTGAGAGGAGGGCTAGAATGTTGGCAACTAAATGGGTTTGCTGAATTTAAAATCGGTGTTCATAAAGGGATGGGTGAAATGTTGGCAACAAAATAGGTTGCCGGATTTTAGTGGCATCAATGAAAGGAAGTCTAAATTATAGATTTAAAAGAAATGGGTTAAAGGTGAAAATGTTAGTTAGCAAATTTATTAGGTTATAAATAAATATAAGAGTTTTTTTATTTAATTAGAGGTGTGATTACAAGTTCTTTATAAGCAAGGCCAGAGAACTAGATATTAGTGAAATAATTTTATGGCTTGTAAATATAATAATGTAATTAATTATATAATTAGACCTTTTGAGAGATATATATATCCTTATATGATGTGTAATAACACACACACACACACACTAGTAGTGTAAGAGTGTGTGTGGTGTAGGAGTATGATAGTGTAAATCTCTAAAATAAAATGGTATCACAAGTTTAATGTTGTGCATAATATGTTAAATTAATATGAATTAATGGGAACTAAAAAATATATATGTATGTAATGTATGTTTATCTTTATATGTTATCTATTCTTTTATTTTAGCATTGTAATGTAAAGTAAGTGTCCAATAATGAGACATACCTAAATATTGTTGAAATATTAAGAAAAGAAATTGAGATGATATGTGATCTAGGATAGTTGGATCAAGATTGTAACTGGTGATTAATTGAGAAGTTGGAGTAATGTTGATAACTTGATATGTCTAAAAACAAGAGAGATGCCACTGAATTTTTGATAAAAACATATGAGAAATAGAATGAAGTCTAAAAAAATCCATGATTTATCAATAGATTTGGGAATGATTATAATTTATGTAGTAGTTAGAGTTTAAGAATGTTATAGGACATATAATTATATCCAACTAAACTTTTTATATTTTACAAATTGAAAACCCGTACCATTCACTTTTAATTTGACTCAAGCGAGTTGGATACATAAGGTTAGGCTAAGTTTTTTATGGATATTACAAATATCCACGGGTCAGGCTTATATTACTAATTCTTATGGTTGGGCTTAATTAGAATTAAGACTCGAGCTTAATAAATTAGCCTAAAACCTATTATAAGTTGTAATAAGCAATTTAAGCTTAATACATTAACTAAATGAATTGACTAAAATGAAAGAATCAATTGTAGAAAAATAGCATAACATATAACAACAAATTAAGTTTTGAACAAAAAAAACTTGGTCACAATAAAATATAATAAGTTCTGAAAATAAACTTGAATTGGGTTGTATAGGGTATATAATTTGGGTTTGGTTGACCAAGTCTAAAAAATCATAACCTGTGATATCTATTTTTTCAGTTTTTTTAACGTACTATCATTTATAACATTCATATTATCTGACTTCGACGAGTTGAGTTAAGTCAAATAATGCTAATGTTACATATGAGATTATTTTTTTAACACCCTACTATTTATTTTGTTTTGAATTTGTTTTATTGATCTGTTTTTTAGATTTTATTTCTTAAAATTTGATTTCTTTTAATTTTTATATCAAACATGGTCCTAATGCTTTTGATTTCTATTTATTTTATTTTTTATCCTTTTTATTTTTTTTTAATTTCATCCATTGGTATTTTGTTAATTGAGGATTTGGCTTCAAGTTTTTTTAGATTTTCTTTTTATAGGGTTAATCTCGACCTTATGACTTGGGTTACAAGTTTTGAAAATTAGCCTAAGTTAACTTCAATATTTTTTTAGGTTATTTTTTTTTAAATTGATTTTTTTTTCAATTTTATCCTTCAATATTGAGTTGGTTGGGAATAGGGCTTCGTGAATTTCCTTACTTTCCTTTCTATAGGGTTATCTTGATCTCATGTTCTGGATCACGGGCTTAGCCGATTAATCTGGGTTGACTCGGGTCTTTTTTTTATTGTTTTTTTTCATTTTATTTTATTCAGTTTTCCCTTTAAATTGGGTTATCGGAAATTTAAGCTTTATTGTTTCACTCAATTTTCTTTCTACAAGGTTATCATAGTCTCATAACCATGTCATGTATTTGAAAAGTTGGCTCGAGTTGGTTTTTTATCCTTTTTAATTTGATTTTTTTAATTTCTTCCTTCAACATTTGATTTGTTGGAAATTGAGTTTTGATTTTTTTTTCATTTTGCTTTCTATGAGGTTATAACGTCCTCATTTAATTTTTGCTTATTTATAAAATATTGAAAACATATCTTTTCATAATATTAGCAAACGCTCATATTATTGTTATTGTCGTTATCTGTTTTTTTAATTATATTATTATATTAAACATGTTTATTAAACCAAGTCAAGTCAATGACTCGAGTCTTATTGTTTTTTTCATTTACTTCTTTAAAAACATTAGTATTGCTTTAATATGTTTTTTTTTATGTTGGGAAAAACTCAGCCCACCAATCTAATGTAACTCGAATGGTGAAAAAGTAGTGTTTTATGTTCTTTAGTACATGGGTTATAAAAGGCAATAGTTATATGAAAACTTATTAAAGTATGTAGTCCATGAGCCCACTACTTCAAAGTTCTTGTCTTTGTCACTTTTGAATAGTTCAATGGGGGTGAGATGGGGTGTGTATAAGTTTACAATGTATCATATCTACCTCTATGGAGGAGGCTTGCTAGTGATGATTTTTTTAGAAGTTTGTTGATAAAATAAGGATTGTTCATTTCTTTCCAACATGATGCGACTGAAACATTCAAGTTATTTGACTGGTTGTCTACTCAGAATATCGGTTGTTGTCTCTGCTAGGAACAACATATCCTTCGACGATATCGTTGGTTTTTTTAGAAGAATCAAATGGCAAACCTCTAGTCTTTTATAAATTAGGAAATTAGAAAAGTAATGACTAGCGAGTTTTAAATCCATGGTTATGAAACATGTTAGGTGCAACGAGTCAATCTAGTAACCGAGGCTTGGATTAGGTTTTATTTCAAGTTAATTTGAACTTTAATCGAGTCAAATCTAACTAACCTGATTTACATCTAATCGAGTCAATTTCAAATTTTTTTAATTTGTCTAAAGTGATATTATTATGAAAAAAGTCGAAATAATATATTTTTAGTTAACCCAGTGAATTTACAACCTGAACCTTAGATCCGGTGAGAACTATACCAGGATATGACAACTATGATTAAAAAAATTATGAAAGTAAAAGTTTCTTTAGAAATGAAAGACAAATCTTTATTTCTTTAATTTCTTTTTTTCTTTTTGAGATGGTCTATGTCAAATTTGGTTTATTCAATGAATTGTTGGGTCAATTACAAATTGGTCCTTATACAAAAGTTTTCTATTCATTATATTTTATAAGAAAAATAGCTTAGTCCTTTTAATATCACTCTCGGTCATATAATGAAGTGCTTGAAACATAATAACTCAATTATAAATGTAATGATCCATTACAACCAAACATAGAAAGGTAACGAAATATTAAATTAAATGATTCATTATGTCCAATTAAAAATACTTGTGCTCTCTACTTTTTGTTGTTTATGAAGTAATTCAAAAGTAAATGAGCAGGCAAGAAGCATTAAAAATATAGAGAAATGCCAAGTCATTGTTCTTTGGCTTCCTCGAGTTGTTTAGCTTCCTCTTGTGGCATGGACCTGAAATAGAACCCAATCATTAAAAGTTAAGGCCAATATCAATCACAACAGATTGGGTAGAGAAAGAGCTGGACAAGATTAGTTATAATATGATTAAGAAATTCCAATCCACAAATAGGTTAATATGTTTGTTATTTTTGGAACTTCAACTTTCTTAACAACATCATTTTACTAGCAGGATCAATGAGCAAATAGTGAATCATCATTCCAATAAATACAAATTTACTTGAGGTTCTTACTTTTTCCAACATATTTATAGATAAAAAATTTTTTTCTCAGTCATATCAAAGCAATTCTCCTTTTTTTTAGCCAAGTGAGTACCGGTTTCTTAACTATGAAATACAGAGATGTCCTCATTAATTGCCTTTATAAAACTGCCTTTAATTTGTTGAAGTGTAAGTTAATGATTATGTCAAGAACTAATTATGAATAAACCAAACCTAAAAACACAGGATAATTGTTGCCTACCGATGAGCCTTTATCCAACGTGAGAGCTGATAAAGCTGCAGTGTCTCATTTGTGATATGACATACAAGAAGGTGCAAGTTGCGTGGTTGTACCATCCATGAAAACCTCATAAACATTGCTGAATAAACACACATAGCTACACCAACAATCACAAATTCCATCTATATATAAGCTTAAGCTTAATTGCTACAAATAAATGTTATAGGCAAACACGTAAAAAGAGCTAGTTCTTGTAGTATTTATTTCAAACATGTAAAAAAAAAAAACCTGTAACCATGTTGCCTGATATCAATTCTGGGGGTTTCTTTGTATCTACAAACGCCTGTCAAAACTGAACTAGTCAGATTGAAAATCATTGTATATATACATATTAGTAGTAAAAAAGCTTAATGAGCACAAACGAAAACAAAGAGATATTATGAGTATTTTTTACTATATATTTTTTTGCTTTAGAAACATCCAAATTCATAAATGGAGTGTTAGTCCAATCAAATGTGGGTCTGACATCCTACCATATCCAACATACTTGGGTTCAACCATGAACCGAGCTCAAGTTATTATGGGTCTAGCAAGACGCTAAACCCATTTCCTCTAAGTTTGACCACACAACAGACCTAGTTGGACTTAGAGATCCATATTAGGACCACAGAGTTTTGTCTTCAGGTTATTTACATGAACTATTCATGTCAAATGTAATCATGTCTCTATATCTATAGATGTATAAAAGGTCTCTTAAGCGGCTTACCATATTTTTCATCTCATTAATGATGTGTAAGATATTTGTCCCTCATTAATACATCGATATGTAAGGAATATTTATTTTTCATTGATGTCATCAAAAGAAAAGGACTTTCCAGTTTTTTCTTTTCCTAAAGATGACAAGATTCAGAGGTGATAAGTACCCCCCGAACCACCCAGATAAAGGTTCACCTTTTCTATTCTAAAAGCTTATATATTTCAGAGCATTAATCATAAAATACCAAAAACAAATATCATTGTTCTTGGAATCAAAAGCTCTTTCTTTCATTTATTTTCATATCCATTTAAAGACTTTATCATTGAAGGGTCTTTAAGCCCCCTAACAAGGATTGTTTTGTAGATATCAGAACTAGTATCATCAATTTTTGCACTTCCTGGGCTAAGAAGAAGGAAATAAGTACATGAACATTTGATTAACCACTATCCAAACAACAAAGAACATATTGGATTTTTGAGACATCATCATTGACATCGTCTATGAGAACCTTTCAAAAAACCATTAATTACTCTAAAAGTTTATTAAAATCCTTACTCATCATCATAATAGTAAATAATCAAGACACTTCGGGGATAAAACGTGTAACTGATCTCCTTGCCACGTTAGATACTCCTACACAACTAACCATTCAACAACCTATTGATCAAGTGTAACTCCTCACCCAAGTAGTGTTGGTAAATCAACAAGCACAAGAAAATACACCATAACATGTTTCGATGCCACCTCAACAAGATGTTATATCCTCCCTACAACTTTCATAACAACACGCAACACCTAGTGTCTGTAGATGGTTACATTACCCAAAGGAATGTGGGCAGAATGAGTCTATGAGAGGTTTTCAACCTTAAAGGTCATCCAACCATTCTAAAAAACATGCACGCCCTCACGACACTTGAACACATAGCAAATACTAAAGTCATCCATCTGACCATCATGGAAATGAGGCAACCTTTAAATCTTGTCATTCCACAATAGAAACCTCGAGTTCCCTAAAACCCTATAGGTGTAGAAGTGAAAAATAGCCCAAATAGGAATACATACAAGAGGATTCCTTCACCCCTCATCAGATTCAGGATTATCCTCTATCTAGATAAATGTTATATATTTGTATACCTAAGAACTATATTTCTACTAAAATGACTTTAGACAACTATGATGGTCATGTAAGCCTAAGAAAGCATGTTCAGAATGTGAGGAGCAACCTTGAAATGGTCATCTATGATGGTTATGCCATGTGCAAGATTCTTCTAACAACCTTTAGTGAATAAGTGCGTACAAGGTAAAATAACTTGAAGTCAGGTTCTATTACAAGCTTCAATTACCTTTATACCAAGTTGGTGGTATGATTCAACACAAGAATCTTGCCAAGAAAGAGTTTCACAAAACTCTTTGGGATCAATCGGGTAAATGATGAGTCCATACGAGCATACCTAAAAAGGTTTAATAAGAAAATGCTCAAGGTTAAGGAATTGATTAAGCTCGTGGCTTTTGAAGCCTTAATGGGTGGAGTAAAAGGGAGAGCTTTGTGGAAGGAATTATATGCTCTACTAAACATGAGCTTTTTGAAAGTAAAGCAATCCATGAAGAACCACATTCGGGTAGAGAAGGCAAGTATGCTGTGTCATGGTCCTCCCCATTTCTCTAGGGAAAAGCTACTAAAAAGTCTTATAAATAAGATCGTTCTTCTAGAAAAGATAATAACCCTAGAAAGAGTCTGAAGAGGCCAATTAGAAAACACTTGGGCTACCTTAAAATGCATATCACTCTATTGAACACTACCCTTATAGAGGTCCTCATTGTCATCTAGGGTAAGGAGTTTGTTCGCTACCTTTCACCCATGAAATCTCTACCTAATACTTATATATCTAAGAAATATTGTTTGTTTCAAAAGGATAAGGGACACGACACAGATAATTGTTATATTTTAAAGAAGAAAGTACAAAGGTTAATAGCTAAAGATTATTTCTACCAATTTTTTAAGAAGGACTCTCATTTTGAGTAAATAAAGGAAGAAATCGGTCATCTTGGGTAGCACCTCTACAAGAGGTGATTCCAACACAGGGAAAAGAAAGTATGGAAAACAGGTCTTTACAACTGCTCATCTCAAGAACTAATGTCACAAGCCTATTTTCTTTACCCTAAAATATGGAAAAGGAATAACTTTCCCACATGAAGATGCCCTGGTCATCTTTATAAGCCTTTCCAATCATCGAGTACACCGAGTGTTGGTAGATGATGGAAGTGCAGTTAACATCCTCTCATAAAAAGTAATGGAATAGGTGGGAATTTCCCCCTCAAAACTAATCCTAGTGAAAACTTTATTTATTGGGATAGAAGGCTCAGATGTACCAATAAAAGGCGTCTTGGAGATATTAGTCACCATTAGCACTTCCTTTAAGTGTGTCTTCCTCCAATAAACTTTCATGGTTATTGACATGTCTTTGGTTTACAACACCATTTTAGGTAGGCTTTTCATGTATCAGATTAATGTAATTATTAGCACCAGGTACTTGCACTAGAATTCCTAACTAAAAAAGAAGTGGCCATGGTGCGAAGGAATCAAGTAACCTTGAGGCAATGCATCTTTACATGTCTAAAGGAAAAAAAAGCCCTAGTATTGGACTAACAAAGGTCATTGAAAGAAAGAGTGGAGGTTAGAACTAAGGTTGCTGAAGAATCAAAGTATGTCCTTTTAAGAGAAAATGAGTAGCCACAATAAAAATGGATTCCACCCTAACACCAACACAATATCAGTCACTAATAGAGCTCTTTCATATCCAAAGGTCTAATTTTGCAATAGGTACTTCTAACATGCCAAGAATCAATCCTGAAATTATAACTTATCAATTGAAAATAGACCCAACTATCCATCTAGTCTGTCTAAAGAAGAAGAATTTTAGGGGTGAAAGATAGAAAACAATAAAATATGAAAGGTGGATAAACTCTTGGCTATTTTTTTTTAATTAGGGAAGTGATGTACCCTGTTTGGTTAGTGAATATTGTGATGGTTAGGAATAGCAATGGTAAGTAACGAATGTGTGTGGACTTCACATATTTAAACAAAACTTGTCCAAAAGATAGTTATTATCTATCTAAGTTCGATCGTTTGGTTGACTCCATCATAGGTTTTGAGTACTTGAGCTTTTTGAATGTCAATTATAGATATCATCAGATCCTCATGCACCTAGATGACGATGATGAAAAAATAGCTTTCATAATTAATGAGGGAACATTTTATTATAGAGTCATGCCTTTTGGGTTTAAGAATGATAGAGCTACTTACTAATAATTGGTGAATAAAATATTCAAGAATTAGCTTGAGAGGATTATGGAGGAATATGTTAACAACATGCTAGTAAAGAGCATGACCTTTGAGCAACACCTCTTGGACCTATAAAAAATCTTTTATGTGTTAAACCACCACTAGATGAAAACTCAACGCTTCTAAGTGTGTCTTTATCATAAAAAAGAAGAAGAAGAAGGTAAGTTTATGGGTTTCCTAGTAAGCAATAAGAGAATTGAGCGTAACCTAGAAAAGGTTCAAGTTATATTAAGCATTACTCATTTTCAGTTAGTGAAGGAAGTTCAGTGTCTTGTAGAGATATTGATTGCTCTCAATTGGTTCATAGCTCGTTTGGAGAAGCACACCCTACCATTTTTCAAGGCCTTGAAAAACATAACCAACTTTGAATGGACTTTAGATTGCCAAAAGGCTTTTAAGGAGCTAAAAATTCATATTTCATCTCTTAAGATCTTGTCTTAATCAAAAGAGAATGAAAACCTTTTTCTTTATCTAGGGGTGGTAGATTCAGCTGTAAACTCTATTATGGTAAAAGAGGATGGAGGAATACAATGTTCATTTTATTACTTTAGCCGCACTCTTCATGATGTTGAAACAATATATCTGGAAAGTGGATAAAGTAGCCCTTGCTTTGGTAAACGCCTCTAGAAAGTTGAAACCATACTTCTAAACTCATTAAGTCATTTCTTTAACATATCAACCTTTGCAACATATCCTTTATAAGCCAGAGATGTCTGAGCATCTAGTTAAATAGGCTATTAAATTAGGAGTTTGACCTTCAATACATACCCCGACCAACTATAAATGGTCAGGCCTTGAAAAACTTTATTGTTGAATATTATTTTAAAGGTCCCATATAGATATTTGAATCTCCACCTTTAACCACAACTTCTTTTGTTGAACTAGAGGCCCCGGTAGAATAACATCTAATGATACCTACTTGGAAAATATATGTTAATGGCTTTTCCAATATCAATGAGAGTGAAGTTGGAATAGTGTTTATCAGTCCTAAAGAATAAGTAATTGAATATAGAGTTTGTTTTGAGTTCCTAGCTATGAATAATATATCATAGTATGAAGTTTTTCTAGCAAAATCATGCCTTGCAGAAGCCTTGAATGCATTCATACTTTGAGTTCACGATGACTCATAATTGGCGGTTGGTCAATGCCAAGAGATGTATGATGCTAAATAGCCAACCATGCAATAATATCTTAAGAATGGTCAACCCTATATGAAAGTTGGAGATAAAAGTAAGTCAATCAACTGTATTCCAAGGGAAGACAATTATCAGGTAGACCTCATATCTAAGTTAGCAAGTTCAAAACCTGTTGACTTCTCTACAAATGTCTGGGTTGAAGTTTTAGAGAAACCAAATGTGGGTGAAGAAGAGTTAGTGGCTTTTCCCATTAACATTAAGAAAGATTACAAGACCCCAATTATGCATTATTTGCTTATTGATGAGTTACCCTCAAACAAAAACAAAGTCATGCATCTGACTAAGCGAGGAGTGAGGTATTGCATAATTGACAACATCTTGTACCAAAGATATGTCTCAACTCCACTACTAAAATGTTTATCCCCGTAATAAAAAGCATGTATGTTTTGAAAAAGATACATGATGGTATATGAGGTCTACACATAGGCTCTAGAGACCTTACTGCTTAAGTCACATGAGCAGGTTTTTATTGGCTAACTATACTCCACAATACCATAGATTTAGTGAATTATTGTTAAAGGTTTGCCTCAGTCTCCTGTCAACTATTTACAAAAATGACCATCATAACCTCCACCTCCCCATGGCCTTTTGTATAATGGGGGAAGGAAGGCCACAAAAAAAAATATTTTGTCCTAGTAGTTATTGATTATTTTATTAAATGAGTTGAATTAAAAGCCTTAGTATAGATAACCACCAACAAAGTACTTTCATTCTTATCATATGCTGATTTGGGCTCCCCAAAATCTTGATTACAAATAATGAAACACGGTTTGAAAACCACAAAATGAGAAATCATTATCAAATACTTC
>Ga0325403_1003821_pt1 | contig 13840 bp, 4 predicted proteins | sample PopdelMetagenome_19_FD_205665 | JGI IMG/M metagenome (GOLD analysis project Ga0325403, IMG submission 205665) | Populus deltoides microbial communities from Bellville, Georgia, United States - Xylem-PdKOR-R4 | ecosystem: Host-associated > Plants > Phyllosphere > Stem > Wood/Secondary xylem...
TTTTTTTTATTTTTTAAAATTTATTTTTGATATTAGTATATCAAAACGATTTAAAAATATTAAAAATATTAATTTAAAACAAAAAACAATTTAAGTTTTAATGCAAAGAGTATTGCGCTAATTATGTGCGACATGCATAGAATTTATTTATTTTTTATAAATGTTTTAAATTAATTTTAATATAAATGAAGTATATAAAACTTGATTTGAGAAAGATTTGGTTTTACGAAAACATTCCCATCATTAAAAAAGAAATATTAAAAAAATATAGGGAACAGTGATTTCATTATTTGCGTTCACTTTATGGATCAAGAATTAATCATACAGTTTCATTTTTTCCGTTAAAAATCAAGAACACTTTAAGTTTTCAAGATTTTTACCCAAACCTTAAGCTTTTTACACCAGATCTCATCTAGCCCTCAATTAAAAATATAGCATGGTACCTCGAGTGAATTTGGATCAATCCCCAAAACCACTTGATTACTTCATCTTTTTCACCATTGCTATTTGTCAATGGGCGAATGGAAGCATGCAGCTTTCACACACGAGTTAGCTGGGGTTGAATTAAAGACAAATTGACCTGGAAGAGATGAATTTGGACCACCAAAACCATGGGAGCTTTGCCGAACCTCGTAGGTTGAGGCATGGTCCATCAAGACCTTAAACACCCATTAAGGTCTCTTGTGCTTGGAGCACGAACCGTTTATTTCTCATTTAAACCATTTTTTTTCATATTGATTCCGGTCAGATGCAGAGTCTTGTATGATTCACCTCTTCCAAGATCATACGATTTTCTTAGATGTTCATCATGTCCAGATACTTTCCCCCCCAAATATTTTACAAGCAAACCTTCGCTTCATAATTACTTGGACCTGGTTGCACTAAATTTGGAGCTTAAATAAAGTGGGATTAAGTTAGGTAATTTAATTATTTTTACAGTTAAAATACATGAAATATCCTCAGTACCGTTCATGAAAGTTTTAATGTTATGATTTAAGTAACATGATAGGTCATATTAGCCGTAAATTAAAAGGAATTCAACCTTTTAACGAAAAATAGGGTTTTTAAATTAGTCTATTTAATTTATAATATTTCTTTTATGAAAATCAAAGTAATGTATAAAGCTATATATGCATCGTTACAAGTACCAAGTAAAATGTTATCACAAGTTTTTTACTATTTATAACTTTAGATTTTTTAATCTTGATGGTAAAAATTAATTTAATCAAATCAAGTTTCTCAGTATATTTCATTATTCATTACAACATTTGTTTTTAGTTGAGATTTAACATTATGATCCAAATTTTTTATTTTTTTAGTTTTAAATTATTTTTTTAATATTCTTAAATCATTTTGATATATTTTAAAATAAAAAATACTTTTAAAAATAATATTTATCCCACTACCAAAACAAACATACAAATTAATTGTACTGATTGAATTATCCATCGGAAACGAATTAGAGCTTTATTACGCTAGAATTTTGTAGGGAATTTTTTTGTCTTGGAGTTTTTGTTCCTTCTTCCAAGAACTACAATATCTACCATATGCCCAATGGAAACCATCTCCTATTCCTTTATATAGAGGACCTTTCTACGTAACCTCACATCTATATCGTGGCAAAATGGGACTCAATATTAGACAACAGACATGACCATGAACATGAATTGATCTTCAACTCTATTCATAGGAAATCATATCTCCTGTAAGAAAACGAACATGTGGCAGCCTTAAAATTAGCTAAAACAATGGGGGGAGGGGAGATAGATTTGAGAGGCAATGAGGTTGTACGATACCACTGTACATGAAAAGGCATTGATGTTTATTTACTTACTGTTCGTGCACAAAGGCACCCTGTCCAGACCCCTTTGATCAAGGAGAGTACTGGGCAGGACGTGAAGAAATACTATTAATTATATACAAGTTATATTTACAGATTATTTTTTTAAAGCGAAGGTCTCTGTGATTCGATGATTGTGATATTAAACCCTGTGGTTTAAAAAATGGAAATTGGGTTCTTAACATTTTGAATAATTTTGGGGCGAAACTTCCATTGAAGTCTAAATTATTAGCTCAAAAAGACAATACATGCACACAATAATCTAATTACTTTTTTCTAAGCTATATTATTTAGAATGCCTTTGGAAACTCGGTGCAAACCGCGTTCTCAAAAAATTAATTTTTTTAATTAAAATTTAATATAATTTGTATATTTTAGATCGTTTTGATGTGCTGATGTTAAAAATAATTTTTAAAAAATAAAAAAATATTATTAACATGCATTTCGACACAAAAAATTATTTAAAAAGTAACTATTACTACTATGCTAATCACCCTTAATTAGACAGCAAATAACAAAAGAAAAGACATCAGAGCTTCTCAAGTGCTAAGTACTAGGTTACAACCCTTATAAATTTCGTTGTTTCATAAATTCTAATTAATATAAAATATGATCTTAATAAAATAGCTGAATTCAATCACTTTATAAAGAAAAATCTCATAAAACTCGGTGAGGTCTCAAAAATCTAGGAAACTTAAAAACAAGATTTATATATTGAATAATCTACTAATCTCTTAATTTTAAAAATCTAATTCACTTTCCTTGATCAAGGTAGCTGGTAGCCGATATATACTTAATATCTGGTATGCTAAAGTGAATAGTGATCAGTACATGTAAAAAGTTCTATTTTGTAGATTTAAGGATTCTTTGATGCTTAAGGAAATATAATTTTTTTAGAGAAATGATAATGATGTTTTAGAGAAATAAATTTTAAAAATATGTATGTTAAAACTATTGAGAATGATGAGATTATAAATCTGCTTTTTTTAAAGGATTTTTATAATTTTTATAACTCATGAATTTTATCTTTTTTATGGAAAAAAAAAGCTTGAAGTGTTATTTTGCCTTGATAACTTTTAAAGTAGGATAAATATCTCAAACAAATTATTAATATTAGAAAAATATCCATTACATGTAATTAATGGGGGGTAAACTATAGGTCATTTTGAATATTTTTATACACTCATGGATATAAAAAAATGAGTATTTTTGACCTTAATATTTTATGTTAAGGATCAATATATAAAAATAAAAACAAGCTGATGCATCAAAGCTCTAAAATTTAATTGAGGAAAGAATATAAAAATAAATGTAAAAAAAAACTTAAAAAAAAAACTATAGCCTTTCTTATTTAGATTAACAACAATCAGACCCTTTTATAAAACAGAGTTCATAAAATTTTCTAATAAAATTTGAGCACAATTTAATAATTAAATAGAAAATTATAAACTTTTTCATCAAACAAGTCATTTGATATTTCCAAACCTCTTTTAAAATGTTATCTATTTAGTCCATCAACATATCACTCGATAAGAATAATCAAATCACAAAGAGCCGATGCCAAGAACCCTTGCATATACATGAGGGCACATTAGAGAGCATGAAATACAAGCTCATCAAATGTAGGGGAGGCGACAAATAAAGGACGAGTTCTGCTGTTACAGGGGCCTAAAACTACAGCTGCAATCCCAGCTTACAGTCGGCCATTAATAACAAGTGGGACCAAACACTACCTAACCACAAGAAAAGATGGCATAACATAACCTTCTCCTAACTTTAATTAAATCTTTAATCTTTCTCTCCTTTTGCTTCGATTCCTTTTTCCTTTTTTTTTTCCCCTTTCGATCACTTGTTTGTTGGCATTTGATCACTCGAAGGAGAACCCTTTTTTCCCCCTTCTTTCAATAAAACCCCCCCGGCAAGACTCATTCAAAAGCTTTTTATCCAGCTCTCACATTTCCTCGGCTTTCTGCTTGTGACATTAATGCTACTGCTTGCAGAAGCATCCGATATCTTTCTTTTAAAATCTTCTCCCTCTCTCGCTCTCTCTCAAAACTCCACACGCGAACACATACAAAGTTGCCCATGTTTCCTGCTCTCAACACCTTTTGCTCATCAAAGTTAGACCCTAAGCAACAAGCCAGCACTCCTCCTATTACCCTCCTAAGTCTTTCTTTCTCTCTCTTCGTCGCTTGTTGTTTTGCATGATGGTTGCATGTAGAAGACCTCTAACTCTACTTCTTTGTCTCTTCTTCTTGTTCTTCATTTTCTTTGTTGGTTACTCTCTTGGTTCAAGGTCCACCCATGTATTTAAATTCAAGCCCAAAACTCAGTACAAAGGTCATTTCTTCAATTTGTTGCCAAGACATTTACCTATACCAACTTCTGGCCCTTCAAGGAGACACAACGACATTGGCTTACAGAATTGGAAATCACCATGAAGATTAAATAGATTTCTTGAAGAAAAGGTGACTATTCGTATTTTTTTTTTCTTGAAAACACTGAGGAGTTGGTGGGTACTGTATATGGGGTTGCTGGGTAGTATAATTCTTTTTTAATTAATGGGAGGTTTGTTGACAAAGTTTGTTAAAAGAAATTGTTATGAGTATGTATTGTTTCCCCTTTACTCTCAAGGAGAAACTGGTTGGTAATTTTGGTGTGTATCAAATGTAGACCAAATCACTAGCTTGATGACAGGAGTCTAATTATTACTTCTTCTTTTTTATATATATATACACATATTTTTCTGTTTGAGGGTTAATTACAGATAGATCAGAAATATTACATGCAAAATTTCATGAGTTGATGGAAAGAAGTTTCCTTCTTCATTGCAAATTTGCAGATTTTCCCACGCCCTCTATTTTGCTTATATTTTCGAGTTATAGACATATATTATGTGTCTAATATATGCATGTTATTTTTTTTTTTATATCATCTATATATTCTCTTTTTTGGGCTCGTGTATATGTATTTTGATTTTCGTATCCATTGCTTGAACTACTCGATAAATTAATTGTTCATTATGATCCATAAGGGTGGAGTTTTCGGGAGTCATGTGGCATTAATTTCTTTTTTCTTTTTTTAATAATAGGCATTAATTTCTTTCTTTATTATCAAGTCATATTAATAAAGAAATTCAACAATACCAATTCGTGAAATTTAATTATTTTTAATGACATTAAAAGGCTATAGCTCTAATTCAACCACAATCTAATTAGATCTGCTCCACCAATTAAGTTTTTCTTTCCCCCCCTCAAGTTTTCTCTAAAATTGAATATTTGGTGTAACTTTATTCATTGATCTCATGGTCAAATTAATTAAAATGGTCGAGTGAGGATTAACTTTATGAAAACTAGGCTTCTTACACTTAATTTTTTGATTTAAGTAGTAAATATTGTTACACCGAAAAACGTAATGGTAAGCCTCCTGTGATATTTCCTCCAGCAAACCCTGTTCACTGCCATTGAATGCAAGGCAGAGGAACTCTCATGTGCAGCAATGTGATGCAGTTGTTGATCTGTGCTTTTCTTGATTTGATATGCACGTATAAATCAATGCTTACATGTCCCCTGCCAAGCCAGAAAAATTATATGTCTTCCACCATTACAGTACTTGTATTTTCTGTTCTTTTCCATAGCAAACAGCGATTCACTCCATCAATCTTTCTGCCTCGACATCATGAAGTACAAATTATTCGTGCGTACGTACGTGTATCCATGATAAATGTTTAGATTCATGTATGTGTGTGTGTGTGTATATATTCATCATCGATTAACCCAATTTTCAAGTAATGATGAGGGAAGTGGACCTTTTGGAGTGCCCATCTCTCTTTTTTTCCATGGATATAGTGAGATGAATTTGCGGAATTATGGGCTTTTTCTATATTTGTGGTATTTATCATAACATGTTATCATAACAAATAGCAAAGGACTCGAAAAGCCTCCATCAACTCAAAGCTTTCCCCTTTGATCATGACCAACCAAGGGAAGGAGGGGTCTTGATGGATCCACTTGTTTGGTTATTATGCACAACTCCATTGGATTCCATAAAAATTGAGTTTTGGAATAATGAGAGGACATTTATAAGTGGAGAATGATGTATCGAGTTTTTTCTCAATAGATACACGGTTTTGTCACTGGCAAAATATGATTACAAGTATTTTTCATTATTACTGTGCTCATTCCAAGCATGTAAATGTTGCGCTCATCCTTCCATTAAAACCCAAGAAAACTATGAACGTATGATTAAGATTAGAAGCTCCATTCCAAGCTAATTACATATATACAAGAAGATGAACTCGAATTCAAGACCTGATTCTCTTTTTTTCATTTTTTTTTGAAAAAAAAAAGCTATAATTGGCCTCTTTATTATATGAATTTGAGTGTTTTAGATTAAATAACATCAATGGATCAATTGCTATTTGAATTTCAGCATTTTAGACTAAATAACATCAATAGATCAATTGCTGAAAATAAGATAGAGGGGTTAATTTTATGTTTAATGACCGTAGACCACACAACAATTAAAGCATCACCCACCTTATTCATCAAATTCAAATCTAGAAAAAATAATTTTCTCTTATTTAATGAGGGAGGGTTATTCTCCTTTTTTTCTTAATTTTTCTTTTTTAAAAAAACCTTTGACTATAACGTATAGTAGTTTTTTTTTTTTTTTAATTAAGCTACGTATCTGTTAGCTAGTATGTTGTCATTATCATACACCCATATGATATTAACACAGAAGTTTGAAAATTATACGTGCGTAGTTCAGTGGTTACAGTGATAGGTGTTGAAAAGTTGAAGTCGAAACACATTCAGGGCAGGAGTCCAAGTTTGAAAATTGGAAGTTGAAATATATACATGCATGCTTCTTATCCAATTTCTTCATGCAATTAAAATTGGACAACCTATCATACTCTTTATTGAAAATTTAGGCACTTTGCGTTGAATCTTGCTGTTCTAATGTATATTTGGGAAATAATTATTAATTAATTTACTTGTCGGTCAGCAAGCCAATTGCTTTCATATATATAACTTTAATTTTTACTTTACAAAATATATATATATACACATGTGCACTGCAAAAATAAAGGCCGTTCCTTAAAAAGAATTTTTATTTAGGTATGTCATGCTATGTTAATTATGAAAACTGATCTATTAACCCTTTTATTTTGATATTAGATTATTTTAATTATAGTAGAATTAATGAAAAAACTAGATTTTAATATGATGCTTCACTATTCATTTTTTTGAAGCCTAATTTCATGATATAAAGTTTTCATTTCAATGAGAAAGATAAAATTTAAAGTGAGAAGACCATAATGTAAGTACAAAGAAAATATATGGTCAATTTCAAAGTTTTTAAGATTTTTATTTTGATAAAAAAATTAATTTTATTTATTTTCTAATTTCTAAGTTAGAGATGAGAGAGAAATTTATTAGAAAATAATGAAGTTGTTGTTTAGTCACAATTTAAAAAAAAAGAGCAAAAGATCTTTGTGTCAATGGATTTTCTTACTGAGAGGAGCTCAATGAAAGTTGTTTTTTCTTTAAACATGCAGGAAAAAGTAGATTAGGCTTGGTTTTGATTTTTTTATTCGACTTATTTTTATTTTTTGAGTGGTTTTTTTAGTGTTTTGGGTTTTAGGACAGTTTATATAGTCTTTGTTTTTAATGAAAATGGGTAGAAAATGAATTTTTAGACCAAACTTTTTTTGATTTAATTTTCAGCCAAACTCCTAATTTGTTAAATTCTTAATTTAATTAATAATTTATTGTATGTATTATTTTATTAAATATTGTTTTACTTTTACTTTGTTTTTGAATAAGAATATAACAATTTTTTTTTATAATATTAGAATTGTTTATGACAACCCATCATTATTTTTCTTAATTTATTCGGTTTCATTCTTGATAATATATGTTTTTATTGTTATATAATTAAATAAAAATTATTTTATAAAAAAAAACAATGGTATCAAGCTTAGTTCAGTCTATGATTCGAGTCACGAGTTTGACAATTTATCTCAAGTTAGCCTGGGTGATCGAAATGTTATGGTCTTGATATTTGCAATTTCCCCCTCCATATTTTTGAGCTCATAATCAAAATTATACTTGTACATGGAATATTTATTAGCAATATTTATATTTTTTATTACATCCATGAATTTTTTTTATATGACCTACAATGAAATACGAGTCAAAGAACTATCTCAACCTAAAAGTTTAAACTGTTAGGTAAGGTCCAGGATATGATTATTTATATTATTCTCTAACACACCCTCTCAAGTGAAAGCTTTCTGGGCTTGAAACTTGCACAGATCCACATTACCTTATGCTTAATTTTTATCAAATAAATGGAAATGGTGAGATTCGAACTCGTGACCGCTTGGTCATCAAGGCTTTGATATCATGTCAAAGAACTATCTCAACCCAAAAGCTTAAGCTATTAGATAAGATCCTAGAATATGATTATTTATATTATTATCTAACCGTACGAACTAATTATTAGTAATTTTACTAATTAAACTAACACGCGCCTCACAACATGATATCTATTCCATTCCATGGTGTGATGAGACTTTCTTGGCATTTTTTCTTATAGTTCATAAGTTTGATGTAAAATTAGCAGGGACCCTCGATTGAATATTTTTCTCAATGTTCTTGCATTTGTTTGGGAACTCCTTTGACTATGGCTTGAATAGTACTCCAATTCTTTTCCCCGTTTCATGGCAAAAAGTAATTTAAAAGCACCCAAAAGGTTTCCCTAAAGAAACAAAGAGCTAGAAGTACAATGATGGGCAATGCACCAAAACAACAAATTGTGGCCCATGAACAGCTTTAAAATAAATAAATAAATGGAATAGAAGAACCCCCATGAACTATGTGCTCCAAGAAATCATGCTAATCATTAGTTTCTATCCCAAAACCTAAGACTCATGCTTTTACCACGTTTTGTCGCTTAAAGATGGCAAATGATGGGCATTTTCTTGTGCTAAGACTGCTGCAACTTCATGTCAAAAATTCCCAGCTTTCATCCCTTTCAAGAACTTTACGAAGATGATGTAATATCCAATATTGCGTTGTGGGTGATTAGGTTTTTCGTTAATCCATTGCAAAGAATTAAGGGAGGCCCATTGATGTAACAAACTCCATTAAATTACCATGATTACAGCAGTTTTTTTGTGCTCTTTAGGGCCCACGGTAGCTTCTAATGACATTCAAACGATAAGCTTCTGTTAATATATTTGAACTTTTAATTTGACTTTGTTTTCGCAGAAAATATTGACCTATTTTATATATATATATATATATATATATAAACTTAATTTGTTGTTAGATTATTAACCTTTCGAAGCCAAAATACATACTTATTTAAAACAAAGTGAAATTTCCAATATGAGAAATGGGTCTTATATAGGGGTGAATATTTTCGGTTTAGTTTAGTTTTTATAAAAAAAATAACCAAACTGAATTTGTTTTTCAACCGAAACCGGTTCAAATCGACCTATTTCGGTTGGGTTCAATTTGATTTTTTTGACAAAAACCGGTTCAAACCGATTTGGCTCGGTTTTTTCGGTTCAGGTTCGGTTTGGTTATTTCGGTTTCAGACTTATAAAACCGAAACCGAACTGGTCGGGTTTTTTTAAATTTTAATCGGTTTTTTATCATGGTTCGATTTTTTCGATTATTTTTTTCCAGTTTTCTCAATTTAATCTGTTTTTTGATTTTTTTTTCACTCCTAGTCTTTATATATATATATATATATATATATATATAAAGGATAATGTTTTAATCTATCTTTATTAGGAAAATCTCCAATCAGTCTCTATTTCTTTAATCGTGTCAATTTAAACTTCAAATAAAGGTTTAATTAATCCTTCTGTCAAAATTTTCCATGCAAACTGAAGATCTTGGGATGTGACATGGTAACCGATCACCCAAATAGAGTGGCATATATATGATAGATTGTACTCATATTATATGTTTTTGAATGGAAAATCTTGACGAAAAAAATAATTAGCACTTAACATTAATTAATTTGAGGTTCCAATCACCACAATTAACTAATTAGAAACTTACAACGTTATATAAAAGGATATAATTAGTTATTATTATCGAGATCGACTGGTTTTCATGGTTACTATAACCAACGTCAACATGTTAATGTGTTGATTACTATATTAGTAAGTCCATTGAAGTTCTAATTAACTACTATATATTAAAACAGAATGAATTTTTAATTAATGTGTGTTCCTTTAACAATGTTTTTTTTTTAGCTTTTTTTTTCATTACAATTTTATCTTTAAATATCATGTTTGTCTATCTTTATGTGTTGGTATTTTTTTTTATATGCTATATATGTGTATTAAAAAAATTTGAAGAAATTCTGAAACCGAATTAAAGATCAATTTTACATAATAAAACTTAAGGTTATAATTGAAAGAAAAATTGAAATAACAAGGATCTAATTAAAAATAAACATATTTCTTTTACATTTAATTAGTGTAAAAAACTTTCTTTTCATCCAAAGAGTTTCATTTACATATTTTTGGTCCCTTTGGTTTAGGCTTTTATGTTTATGTCCCAAACTTCTTCTTCTCTCATTTTTTATTTTTTGAATTTTTAGTTCCTGAGTTTCGAGAAATTAGAGAAAAAGTTGCTAGAAAAATAAAAACATAAAAGAAAGAGATCGGTTAGCCACATTTTGACCATAAAAAAATTAATCTTGGTATTAATAGTTTTATAGAGTGTCATTAATATGTTTTAGAACTTTTCATCTAACAAAAAAAAAAACAAATTGAGGCTCCATAGTTTTCTTATTCAGTTTAATTTTGGGTTTTTTTAATTGATTGAATGATGTTTTAAATTTGAAAATAAATTTAATGAGGTTTTTAGAATGTTTCATTGATGTTTTCAGATGAAAAAAATATTTAAAAATAAGTTTTTAGAGTAAAAAAAAAAACCCTTGATTTTTCATCCACTTTTGATAGTCAAAATCTTAACTGCTAAATGACTTGTCATCTGTTTTATTTTATTATTTTTTTAAAAATAAATAACATGTTATCCGTCCATTTAAAAAAAACAACTAAATGTGTAGGCCTGACATGCAACACTTACTTGACATCCCCCCTCCAACCCTAGTCACGCTTCGCCTTTTTTTATATTACCTTTTAGCTTTTTTTAGATTTTATTTCCTTAAATTTTGATTGGATTTCACTTTAAATAAAATAATTTAAATTACATTTAATATATTATTTGATTAAATATCATTTAATTTTTTCATAGTTTTCAAATAAGATTAGAACTTTTTATGATAATATTAGTAATCATTTCATTAATTATTATATATGAATCTAATATGAATTATTTTTTAAAATAGGATCATGAATATTCAATTAAAATAAAATTTTTATTTTGGTACTTCTTTGTTATAAAATCTCATATAATTTTCTTAGATTAATTATTCTATTTTTTCAATTGCATATAAAATACGGAGACATGATTCTTAATATTTTTCTATAGAAACTATTTTTTTCAGATCATAATAAATTTTATTTTAAAAGCAATGCTTTAAATATAAAAAATCATAGTTTTGTTAAAAAAGAAATGCAAAAAATGAAGTTTAGATTACACACACCTTCTTGATAAATTAACGATTGAATAATAATATATAAAAACGGTGTTTCCACGAGTCACCGATGGCTTATATATTATATACACACGTGGATGCTTTGAAATTTTTTTTTTTAAATTCGAAGAAATCTCACTTTTCCAGAAAGTGTATTTTGTGGGCCCAGATGAAAAAATAAAATCTCAGCTGTCCCAGGCTTTTACAAGAGGTCCACGTCCTGACTCAAACTCGAGACCTGCTGTACAGATCTCAAACCCTTTACCATCACGCTACGCCCCTTTGAAACGTATATACAGAACTGATGAGTAATTAATTTAACAATAATTTTCCAGTGCAATAATATTGTATATACAGCAAGGAGATTAATACAATCATGAGATACATACTACGTACTCTCTATAATTCTTTTTCGATAATATTTGAGATACTCTATAATTACAATCATGAGATACATACTACGTACTCTCTATAATTCTTTTTCGATAATATTTGAGATACTCTATAATTACCTCCTGTGAAATAATGTTCTTGGTTGACAGCCAGGATCGATGTTCTGATATAGAAATTATTGAAGCTGAGAATTGACAAGTGGATATGATCTGAAATCATGATGATGATGATGCTAAAATGCAAAAGAAAGATAAGACTTGTGAGGGATGAGTGATTGGCTCTACTCGCATGCTTCATTATTTGATTTGTCCATGTTTTACAATTATTACCATGAATAATTAATTGCTTTTAAGATTCTTGGAAAAAATATAAAGGAAAGAAAATTCGAAAAGGATTTTTTTTTTTTGCATCAACTAATATTATTATATTTTTGGAGTTTAACCTTTATTAATTTAGTATTACATAAATAAAAAACGTGCATATATAGGCTAGAAGAAAATTAGAGCTATTATAGAGCCTCTCTCTTTGTTTAATTACTTCTTTTTAGTTAATATAAAGTTGGATAAATTTCATGCTATAAAATTAAGGGTAATTCTTGTCAAAGAATCAATTTAACTTAAAAATTTAAGTTGTCAGGTGAGGTTCCAATAGATAATTTATATTATTCTCTAACACAACCGCTCAAGTGAAAACCTTTTGGGTTTAAAACCTGCATATGATCACATTACTTTGTGCTTGATTTTTTTTATCAAATAAATAGGGATGTTGAGATTCGAACTCGTGACCGTTTGGTCATCAAGGCACTGATACCATGTCAAAGAATCATCTCAACTCAATAGTTTAAGCTTTTATATTAGATCTCAAGATATGATTTATATTATTCTCTAACACTAAATTATTTTTTTTTTAACATGAATAATAAAGTAAATTTAAAAACTCTTGCTAGCTAGGGAAGAATGGGTGGCTCGTAGAACAATTCCAAATAAATGTTCAAAACCACCAGAAAATACTCTCTTAATTTCAACTTGTAATGTCAGGTGACATTAATAGTGCACATAACAAAGTTCATGATTGGGAGATTCCAAAAATAGTGAAATACAATATAATTATCAATAAAAGTTCTTTTGTAATCTAGTTTTTGGTTCTTTCTAGTGTCTCAATATGCCTTAATATTGTGACCCTCTTCTGGTTGATTTCACAAAACTCTTTAATCACCATGATTGCTGATTCCCAGATTTAATTCTCTCGAGTTCATATATAGAAGAAAGCTGATGGGGTATGAGAATAACAGAAGCAAATTGAGTGCTATATTTTTTAAATATAAAAAAAACTAGGGTTATCTTTCTGCCTGGATTTTCTTCGAATTGATCAGTCAACATGTCTCCTGTTCTAAGGCAATAGTTCAATTAAAATACCAAAGAAATTAAAAAAAAAAAGTTATCCTTTATTAGGCTCTCTAACTGCACCTTTTCTTAATCTATTAAATAATTCGATTAATATCAGAAATATTGTGGTGGAAAGCACATAATCAGATATGTAATATGAACCAAATGATTGCCTCCTATATATATTAATCAGGATGTATGTGGGCTGTTCTATAAACTCAAGTCAAGTTAAAGACCTCCTCAGGTTGGATTTTGAACCCTAGTTTCTACCTAGAATTCTTCTGATAAAACTGGTTGAATGAAATTAGTTTTAGAATGAAAGTAGAGTGAAAGTATATCAAAGGTCATCAGAAACTAAAAGTAGAGATTTGGCCATGATCCGAAGTATCTTCAGTTGAGGAGCTAGAGATATACTTGTGATAATTACAAAGGGGGATTTGGGCTCATAATTAGCTATAATGTAGAGCAAATGGCTCCAAAAATTATGTTACTTTCATTGCAGTATCCTTCTGTTCATATTTGCTTGCTAAAGTTTTAAAACTAACTTGGAGAAGAAGCATTGTATATGACAATCAATCTCACTAAATGATGG
>Ga0325403_1003823_pt1 | contig 13840 bp, 9 predicted proteins | sample PopdelMetagenome_19_FD_205665 | JGI IMG/M metagenome (GOLD analysis project Ga0325403, IMG submission 205665) | Populus deltoides microbial communities from Bellville, Georgia, United States - Xylem-PdKOR-R4 | ecosystem: Host-associated > Plants > Phyllosphere > Stem > Wood/Secondary xylem...
AGACCCCCCCCCCCCCCTCTCTCTCTCTCTCTCTCTCTCTCTCTCTCTCTCTCTATATATATATATATATATATATATATATATATAGACACACCAAGTGCAACTCAATACATATAAAAGATCGATGCAGCCCTGTTTAAACCCAGCTATGTATGTCATATGGGTAGTAAACATATATAGCTTAGTTGAGATGCCGATCGGCTGAGGTTCATAGGGACCCCGAGCACTAATTTGGTTTGCATCTATCCGTGTATCTTCCTAGGAAAGTTTTACTGACTATTAATTGTATCTTTATGAAATCATCTATCTATCTATAGACAGCATTTTGAGTATCGTTCTCAATGTCCCATAGGACACTACTGTTGGGTTTTATGTTTTATGTACTGTTTTTTTTATATATATACTACTGTTGGGTTTTATCGTTCTCAACGTCCTAGGAATCTCTCTTTCCTATTATTATTTCTTTGTTTTTTTTTCTGTTTTCTTTTATATCATTTGTTACGGGAACATTTTATTTTCCTATAAAGCCATTCAATTTTTCAAGGGAAATGATCACCTTTTAATTAATACACTTAATTATATATATATATATATATATATATATATATATATAAAAACATGAGGATCAACATATTTTTTAAAATAATTTTAAGCTTATTTTTTAAAATATCTAAGGCATGGTGTTAAAAGCAGAGTCCGTGTCATTTAACCTAATGTTAGGCTAGATGACATGGATTTTGCTCGCTTTCAGACCTAACATTATTGAACGTAGTTAAGAGCAAAGCCCAAGTAGATATAGATCCGGCAAGCTACCAAACCCAATATCCTTGGGTTCAGCTATATACTGAACCCAAACAAACATGGATCTAGTGAGCTATTAGACTCAACATTCTTGGATTCAACTACACGATGAGCACAAGCAAACATGGGTTTGATGACGCCCTTGAGTTCATCTATACGTTGAGCACAAGCAAACATGAATCTGACAAGCTATCAAGCCCACTACCTGTGGGCTTGGTATGATATGTTTACAATAATAAAACTCCGGATGAATTTTGTTTAGCTTTTTTCCCTTGTATCTTGTTGAAAAAAATATATCAGTCATCAAGATTTTTTTCGAATTGGGTTGATTATTCGGTGTTAGCTAATAAAATGATGATTTAATACTAGAAATGAGTTTTTTAAGATTCCGGGGTGTTTCTTAAATGTTTTCAATTGAAAAAAAAAAGATTAAATGAGCCATCGCCTACTCTTTTTTTTTTTTTTTTTTTGGAGAATGATGATGAAAGACCTGCTTCGATGGAAGAATTAAGAGAGATCGAGGGTGGAGAGCAAGGATTACAGGATAGAGTTCTCAAATACAGCCAGGCAACTCCAAAAAATGAACTCACCAATGGTAAATGTTTCACCTTCAACCATGGCACCGGGTCCGTCATTGCCTGTCAGACAATTAGACTAGATTTAGCGGATCTCTTAGGATGAAAATTCAACACCATGCGAAAAAGATCATCAACTAAACTACGAGGAAGCTTTGCAGACAGAAAATACAGTTCATCTGTGAATTATACAAAAATGATGCATTTGGAGGATTCCATCTGTAAATCCTTGAATAATAAATAATAGGTCACTGAATTTTTTTAAAACATTGGAGAAATTAAAATGGATTAACAATAGGGAAAAAGAAACAAAAAAGGGAGAATAATGGACCCAAAAAGCTCAGATCGAGGCTTAGTTGAATTCATTTGAATTTGTAGCTTGATATTCAACCAGTAATAGAGGTGTGAGAAATTAGTCCAGAACCGGCTCATAAAGCAAGGATGATAGACTGCTGCTACTGCCCATGACTCTCATAGCCTCTTGAGTTATTGGTTCGACGCACAGTGCAGAGGTAAATACTGAACCGTATACAAAAAGTTCCAACTTTAACTCCTTGGAACTTAAAAAAAAAAAGAGTAAAACAGTAAGATGTTGTCAAGAGATACTTACGATTGTGTAAAATTAATGGTTCAAAATGAAACAGTCCCTACACCATGCCCGACAAAATGCTCCACTACGCCAAAACCATATTTTTCAGCATGCTCACTGAGACAATAATCCAAGCATAGTATTATAAAAGGTTCAGCGGCCATGAAATAACAAATATACAAGAAGGAATTTGTTATCCTAACCACCTATGGGATTGGTCACAAATAAGTTAAGTTCAGGTGGTATTTTAGCAAATACATCCACGCAAAATCTGTTATTATACCATTAATGATTGATAAAATTATAGTATTGATGAATGAAATTGATCAGCCAGTAACTTCACAACTTCTGAGTTTTTCATAAATTTACATACAGCTTCCATCTTCTATCCAAATAAACCCATTACAGTTGATCAGTCTGAACCCAACCATAACACCTGGTAACAAACCATCCGATCTGAAGAAAAGTAGATTTAGGTATTGCTGTTTTATTTGAGTATCAAACTGTGAGAATGAACATCCCACCATGACTCTGATGTGGTACCACAGCCACAATAAAATTGTTCTCTTCTGAATCCAACAAAAATAATAAAAGGAGAAAGAATACCTAATTCTCTTTCCAAATTTCTTGAAACTGGCACCATCTTTGCAAACAGTTATCCCTCTTTCCAAACATTCCTCAGTCACCTGCAGCAAGAGGTATAAATGATGCCTGAATAACATTTCCAGCGAATGCAAAACAGGAAGGAAAAAAAAAAGATATATCTATTATAGTATCTCCATAAAGGGATGTGCAAACTTCTTCGACAGAAATGGCAAAGCAGGAATCAGTTGCCAATCTCCAACTTTAAAGACTTAATAAATATAGTCAAATAACCATAATCACAATTTGCAAAGCTACCAACAAAGAGAAATAGCTGATATTCTTACTTTTACAAAATATAATTTACCTCCACGGGACGCTTATGTCCATCGCTGACATTCCCACAGAAATGTTTTTGAAGTGTCTCCATGATAAAGAACCAACCTAATTGATGATAAAATGATGAACCAGGAACTTACATTTAAGTTCCTCGTTGAGGATAAAATGATGAATCAGGAACCTGCATTTAAGAAGACAGTCACATCAATGTAATGTTTATCATGTCATCATCCTGCACAGAGACAATTATTTAGCAACGATCTACATGCGTGTCATACAAGCAGCAACGAACAGACCTGTAGCTGACGGGTATTCCATGACACGTGCACTCATTAACTGATGTGCACAGTCTATTTTGGAATCCTCCATTACCAAGAGGTGAAGGATAAGCACCAGCATCACCAGCATCGATGATCATTTGGCACACTGCTTTGTTAATCTCGTTCGTTGTAACTGATGGCTGATAGAGATGTACAAACAAGAAAAGGCCATATCAAAACCATAGAATCTTACAAATCTCAGGTATCACTAAGAATAAACAGACCCAAATGATAATATATATATACACACACACTATGATAAAAATAAAATAAAATAAAATCCTCTGAAATTATATAAAAAAGGAACCATTTCTTAAAGAAATGTCAGGGGAAAATGAGAGCTTTTATTTCCCTGCTCCAGTTCTATTATACCTTAAGAGCATAAAGCAAGAGAACAATCCATTTCAATGCATGGAAGTTAGAGAATCTCTGTTCACAAGAACAACAAAACTTCGAAAGTGTTCAAGGGAGAGCAAGTGGAAAGATTAAAATACCTGCCTGCCCTGAATAAGATAACCACACTTTGTTACCCGAGGATCGAAATCCTACCTCCTAAAAGCCTTTATGAGTACATTTCTTCCCAGAAACAAAAATTAAATTTGGAAACTGTAGATCAGAGTTGAAAAAGTGTTTGCATTGCTAAGCAAGCATAAAGTCATTTGCGAAAATTCCCATCAAAGCATGCTCATTCATAACACCTAGAAAACAAGTCAATTGACAACTGGCCACACCAGTCAAGCAAACGCTTTGACTGTTCCATGAAAGTTGAAGAAATTTGTTATTATGATTTGATGGATAGAAATTTGCTTTCCAGAAAATGATTCGTCCAGCGTGACAAGCATATGAAAACTGGAAACACCCTGCAGTCGACACAATGCTTCAGAAATGCTAACAGATTAAATTTTGAAGTCAGAAAAATCAACTAAAATTCTAAGTATAGTAAGAAATGGGACATTTTGATCTAACACCAAAATTCACCATGCAAGCATAGTGACGACAAGCCTAAAAAACTCTAGCCTTGCATCATAGAAAATGTTCACTAGCATAAAAAATGGATCCCATCCCACGTGAATCTATTTAACATTGTATAACTAAATAACAAAACATAGACTTAAACATTACTAGACAAGTCGTCTAGTATATAGTCTTAAATTTACCAGCATTCTCCAAAACGTGAGCAGCAACCTCGCAAGCAGCCCTCATTTTAACAATCCATTCAGAGTCATGAATCTGATGCTCACTTGAAGTCTCTGGCAACTCATTTGATGGAGGCTTTGGATTATCACCAGGCACTGACAACCGTGGCGATACGCTTCCTCACCTCAATGGCGGCCTTTTTCAAAACTTAGTCGTCTTTTGAAGCTCTTGTTCTCTACGGAAATTAAATAAAACACAGCAAAACCAATCAAGAAAGCAAGCAAATAATCATAACACAGTTAACACTTCAAATTCTAAATGGTGTACCTCCTGGTTCTCATGGCCTCTTCTAGAGGTTAAACTCTCTTTGAGAACACGACGAGTCGACTGAGAGTTTGTGCTTTTTTTCCTGGATTTAGTGATTTGAAAACGTATTTAGAAGGAGAACTGCATCTTTGTAGAGTGAACTTAGTACAAATGAATCAAAGTTTGAGAATTTTACCGGTTGGGGGAGAAAAGGAAAGCGCCCCCCCCCCCCCTGAAAAGAGTTGGATTTGACCATGATGATGATGACTGATGAGGAGGAGGGGGAGAGAGTAGCAGCAAAATCCATTCTCTACAGCGGACAGAGAGTGTGGAGAGAGAAATCAAGACAAACCTGGGAGAGAGAGAGAGAGAGAGTGGAGCTGGGTTATGGGTTAATGGGTCAGATGGTTGGTCTTTTAACCCATTTTGATATGGTCTGATCCAGTTTTGGGTCTTTTGTTATTAAGCCCATATGTGCGATATTTGGATACCTTCAACCATGAAAATCTGAGAGCTAAGCTGGGCCAAGTTATAGATAATGGGTTGAAGCCCAGGTGTGTCTGCATTTAGATAGTTTTTGTTTGTTTTTTTTTTTTTTTTTTTTGTTCATCACGAGGGCAGCTGTACTTTCGCCTCCTGCCTCTGAATTGCTAGATTGAAGTTCAAGGTTCCAGAATTTGAATCCGATACCTTCAACCAGGAATCTGAAGTCTTAACCATCGAGTCCCTTAGCACCTTCCTTTCCCATTTTTTGATAGAAAATGTGTCGCTAGCAAATTCAAAGAAGTTTCACTCAGTTGCCTTCGATATTAGATGACAAGTGTAGTTTCATTGAGTTTTCTTCTCTCTTTTTTGTGGATGCAAGTTTTTTGCAGTTTACTTCACTAACCGCACAAGTCAGGCCAACAAAAGCAGAAATATGTATTTTTTAATTGTTCGGGCATGATATAAAAGAAATTTCTCGAGTGATTTCTATGCTATGATAGAAACGCAAGTATAGAAAATGAGCTTGTCATTTATGTTTGTAGACAAAGTCCATGTCTCAACTTTCGTTGGCCTCTTAAGACAAAGTCTTGGGGGTTGATTGTAGAAATTAATGAGTGCAGCTTCGTGCCAAGAAAAAACCAGCAATTCCGAGACTAAAATCTTTGAGATTCCCAGTCAATTATGGCAAGATTATTTTTTAAAGACATATTTCAACACCCATGTGTAAATTAGCCAAAAAGAATTTGAATTTTTCAACTGAATTTAATGATGACAAGACAGTCACGAATGTTTGGCTTTCCATGTCCGTATCTGAAAGAAAAGTAGAAGAAGAAAAACGAATCCGTCAGGCATGGAAGGAAAACTATGGCTGTGGCTAATATCCAGCATGGTTGAATGCCCACTTTATTAAAGTTGATTTCCATTGTGAAGCCACAAATTAAGCTCAGTGCAAGTGGTAGCGGGGGGCTTGCCCTACCCTCTAAGGATACGCACTGGAGATTCAGAATGGAGAAATATATATATTCCCAAGTTCAAGTCTAGTTTCTAAATTAATTTTAATTGGGTTTGGTAAGTGCTCCGGTTCCATGTTAATCCGTGGAAAATGAAGAGCAACCCTTGGTCCAGTTTTCCTCGTGATGTTATATAAATTTGCGGAGCTAGCTAGATGCGGATTTATTGATTTGAGATTCATTAGCATGAAAGAAATTAGCTGAATCACATATTTCCGGAACGTGGGAAGAAAATGGCAGGAAAATACTAATCCTGCCGGAGGAAACTGCAAGCAGATTAGCATGATCTTTAGCTGTAAGAAGACTTGGAATCAAATCTGACTAATATCTTTGAAATTCTTATTTAAGTTATGGAAATGTCAAATGATCTTGCGTGGTTCAGAGGCTGTTTTGCATAAAAGTACAGTATCCCATTTATTTCTTTTAAAAATCCCAGCTTCGACTACAATAATGTTGTTGACATTACTCATGATTTGACGTTTTTAGATACATTTAGCAATGTCAAAGCTCTTCTTTAATTACAGAGACCTTAAGATATCACTGGGCTGGGCCAATATTGAGGGGTTTAAGTTGCCATCTTCGAACAAATATTAATATGCCTAAATCAGGGTAAAGGTTGGGATTTGAAAAGAATTATACATCAATTTGTCACCTTTATTCTGCATTTGGAGCACCTTCTCTGTAACTCCTGTCCTTGTCATGAATATGTAATTTCTCGAGCGTGTACAAAACAAGAGCCGTGTTAATTTTTCATTTAGATTTAGAGTGTGTTTTGAAAGTGTTTCTTAAAAAAAATTAATTAATTATATTTATTTTAAATTAATATATTTTTTATATTTTTAAATTATTTTAACGTACTAATGTCTAAAATAATTTTTAAAAAATAAAAAATATATATTATTTTAATATGTTTTGGAATAAAAAATACTTTGAAAAGCAACAGCTAGCACACTCTCAAACACACTTTTAAAAGATTTTGTATTATTGTATTTAAAAAAAATAAGTTTTTTTAATTTTAAATCAATAATTTTTATTATTTTAATGTGATATATCAAAAATAAAAATAAAAAAAATATTATTTTGATGTATTTACAATTAAAAAACATCTTAAAAATAATATTCACCACACAAGTAAGACTATAAATCAAATTGGTTTTAACTATATTTGATTTTTGAAATATCCGATTGTAATGAATTTCATCCTGTCGAATATTCATGATCAGATGTTTTGTATACTAATCAGATTAGCGTTTTCTGAAATTGTGAGCCAGAATTTTGAACTACATGGTTTTCAGAGTTTTGATCCATGACATTTTTTTTTATTATTTGTCATTATTATGAAGGGGGGGGGGGAATCAAAATCAATGTTTTTGAATTTCTTCAAAAACACTTAAAAAAACATAATATAGGATAGTACAGAAAGCAGGCTCAACGAGCTTGAAAGTAGCTGCAAATCATGTTTGAAACAAAATAAAACATCACCCTCAAAATCTCCGCGATGCTTCCAGAAAAGCATAAGTTTCACAAGTAAAAGGTTTTGCCGCTCGCCAGCTTAGTTGTCCTTCCTGGCAAATCAAAGATGAGTTGTCTTCTACTTGTTCCACAAATCTCCGTCATTTTCTTGTGCCACAAAGGCTGGCTAGAAGCGTGTGTGAACATGTAATGAGATTAGGGGTAAAGTGAAACACTTTTTAATTTCGACAAGATGTGATAATGATAATCAGCCAATTAGCCTGAGATTTTTTGAGGATAAAGGTGATATCCACACCTGTTCTCTCTCTCGTGTCTCATGAAGCATATATATATATAAGGCAATGTGAACAGAAACAGATTTACAGTTATCCATTTCTAAACTTCCGTCTTTAAAACTTTGCTGTGCCTAATTTCAAGCTTTATTCAGCTTTTTGTCTTGTAATTATAATATAATATACAGTTAGCGTTTCGCAACTTGCAGCAGCAGCGGCTACACCTCCTGACCCCTCCTCCCCTCATTCCCCCCCTAACCTTCCTAAAATTCACAAAATGCCAAGAAGAGAAAAACACAAAGTAAAGCCAAGAAACTAAAAACAAAATTACAAAATGTTACAAGGCTCCAACGATCCTTTGCTTCTTACTATACTGATGATCTATTGACAAAAGGGGATCCATATCCCTTATTGATCTCTTATCATCACACCCATTTTCCATCCCAGGTACATTAAAAATATTAACCCCAAACAACCTCACCATCTGAACCGGTTGGACCTGGTTGGACCCGCATCTTGCTTTCCAATCAATATAAAGCTGCTTATCAGGTCCAGTTGATCTTTGAAAGCAAACAATGTCACCAGCTTTCAAGTTCTTTTCTTTAACAAATCGGCTCCACCCTTTTGTCAAAACATAACTTTGGCTACTATTCCAATAAGAATAACGAAACCTCCACACTTTGCCGCTCACATCTTCCAAGTTAAGCAATACACCTTTAGTACTATTGCTTGATGTACTTTGCAAAGGAAAATGCTTTTCCGCATGTTGTTTTGGTATCACAAGCCGATTCAATTTCCCAACATCACTCGGAGTCACAGCTTTCTCAAAAAGCTGTTCACGCGCTTTCAACACCGGACCACAACCATGATCATAACTATTATTCTCGTAGTTTGCTGTATTCTTGTATTGCTTCCCATTTCCCCCATTGTTACTCCTGTGGTTCCTTTTGCTTTGCTCTAGCTCATCGCTGTACGTGTGTTTCCTCAACATGTCAACGATTTCAGCTTTCGAATGAGCGTTCAGGAAAGCAGCCTCTATTTCATCATCTTCGGTCTCATTAACTTGCTTGAAGTTAGTCACGGCATCCCTTCCACGGAATCTCTGAGCAGCAATATCATAGGCTCTTGCTGCTTCATTTTCTTCATTGAACGTCCCGAGCCACACACGCTGGTGCTTCTCGTAAATCTGTGCACCCCAGCGACCATTTGGTTGGGGGACAACACCTTTGTATTTAGAAGAAGGGAGTTTTCTCGATTCAGCTTCGACACCTGATTCCGAATCAAGAATAACACTACTATTTCCGCTCCTAACCCGGCAAAGTGACTCAGGTGTTGATTTTGTAGTGGTAGCAGTTGGTGGGAAGGGAGGGAGGGAGGTTGGTGTAATGGATATGGAGTTATCAGTACTACTAGTTGTGCTTTCATCTATGCAGCTTCCATCCATTTTTTTTTTCCTTCTTGTTGTTGTAGTTGTTGTTGTAAAAGAGGGAGGAGCAAGAGAGAAGGAAAAGGAGAGAGGGAGAGATGAGGTGTTTTTGTTGACTAAAGAGAGAGGCATGAATTGGGTTGTGTAGGAGGATTAGAGATTATATATATAGAGATGCTAGAGGTGGGGGTTGGCTAGTCAGTTGTTTATTACTTTTATTTTATGAGTTAAAGAAATTAGGGTGGGGTGGGTTTGGGCGGGTGTAGTTTAGGAAAAGAGGGGGGAGATGTGGGTGAGCTGGGTCAACCCAAGATGGTGGTAAGTCACGAGGAAGATTCATCCATGCTAGAGGAGCTTTAGGTTTAGGGTCATGACCCAAGTATGTGCGTGTTGTGGGCTGCGTATGTAGAGTGGGACCCATGCCAACAAGTTGATGGGGTTCACATGACTGGGGACCGTGTTTTTAGTTGAGTTCATTCCCCCTGAGCTTCGCAGCTACTGCTGACCACCAAGCATGGTCTCCTCTTTCTCCCTATTGATATTGTTTTTACACGTACCAGGTCATAGCGCTAGCTTATATCTTATCTGATAATCACCCGACTGCTACTTGCATTCCATCAAAAAAATCTTGTCTATTATTTCTTGTTGTTTTTATCACGCCAGTTGGAATCTAGATACACACATTGAGAATGAGATAGAGATAGGGTTCGGTTCGGCTAGCTCGGTGTGCTAGCTAGTGGGCCTTGCAAGCTCAATGCCTGCTGCTATTACTTGTAGTTACCAAGGCAAGGGAATGGATAGACACGAAGGACACAGGCTCGCCCAACAAGAAACTCCCAGAAGGGGGGGATCCTTTCATACGTTGCTTGGTTTGATTCCTTCTCTTCCAACCCTGGTTTGTCTTATTGGCTAGGTTCACCACAGTATCTCTCTAATCAAAAACCTCCTTCGTTAATATCATCATTCCATCAATTTGCCCAACCAACGCTTGACATTTTCTGCCACCAAGTGGGTTTCCTCTTGTTTGTTTTTTACCTCAGCTCATAGCATCTCCAATGGAAGATTTTATTTAGAAATGACAATATATTGTTAATATGATTTTTTTTAATAGTATAAATATAGATTTTTTTTTCCCTTTATACACACTATAATGATAAAACACTATTTAAAAAAATCAATTATATTTTAATATATTTGATACATATCAATATTAACAACTTGATACGATCCGGTTAACTTATTAGATTCAAAAAAACAACCCGAACAATTCTCAATCAATTTCATATTAAAGGGATAAGATTGAAAATAACTCGAGTTAACCGAAATGATTTTGTCAAACTCATGACACGGATGATAAAATCAGAATAATCTCATAAAAAACAAATTAAAAAAATAAAATAAAAAACTAGTAAATTTTTTTATTGAAATGAATAATGTTACGTAAGGTTTTAATATTTTTGAAAGATATATAAAAATATCATTTTTATAAGAGTAATGATATCTTGATATTTTGCTTTGCATAAGTGTGTAAATCAGGCATTAAAAAATCAAATTAATATTTTTTTTTATTCTTAACTTTTCATTTAGGCCCTCATTTATCTATAGGACTAGCACCTTACAAGTGGGGGTGCCCCGTTTTTTAATCCAAGGGTTAAAGAAAAATACATCTTTTGCGAGACCCAGGATTTGATATATTTTTGTGGGCAGGAGATTCTGGCTAGCCCCACGATATAACGTAGAGAAACAAAGAACATGAGAAGTGGTAAATAGAGGTGCTTTTGTACGGATGGGTCCCCGGTCTCTAAAGGGCCCACGCGGCAAGTTGAGCATAACATTTTACCGTTGGCTATGGTTCTGTTTCTTCTGGTTTCTAAGTGGGTCCCAGTTAGAGAGTCCACTTGATTTCATTATTCCACCAATCAAAGGTTAATTAGCAGGAAATTATAGTAGCATTACTAGTTTTAAAGCGTCAAAAATACAGTGGTTTTTTTAATAGATGTACGGTATTCCCGTGTGGTGATGCTGTCTCTCTGTTATGTTGCCGCTCTTTTACAAGTGGGCACGTGTGAATAAAACGGAGGGTTGTCAGAGAGAGAGAGAGCATTACAACTCTTGCGATAGAGATGAAGCTCCCGTCTGTTTGTTAATTTTTTATTTTTTTTAATTAATTTTTTTTTCATTTTAATATATGAATATTAAAAATAATTTTTAAAAAATAAAAAAAATACTTCCAATAACTCCAAAATAGATTATCTGCAACGTACACTACCAATCTACATTTATTGGATTGATTTGAGATATCATTTTGACAATTTCAGCGCAATTGTGTGGGTCACCCATGAACTGCGTAGACCTAGTCTACCAATTAAGGTTTTTTCTCCTTACATCGTAAGTTGTCCGGACAGTGGAAATGATTAGTATAGTTACTCAAATCCAGGGGTGGACGAGTTTAGTTGTAGGAAACAGGTGGGTACAGGAAACGAGAGAAAAAACAAAAAGGTAAGAGGAGGATCTTACGGTGGGTTGGTGGCGTGCCATGCCCGTGATGATATGCACTTATTTTGCTTCTTTAAAAATTGTCAGTACCCCTAACCAATTACTGAGATCGCCTAGCAACTTAAGAACCAATCAATTCACATGATTAATCTCATGCATTTTTTGTACGACTTCATGGACTTAATTTTATTTTATGTTCTTCTTTTTAGAGAGAGAGTTGGTGGCTTTTTTTTTTTTCCCCATTTAACTTCACCGTGCACAACGCTAGTTTCAATTTCCAAGTTCTTAACGCGTCAAAAGGTCCATGCATATCCATGAATTTAATTAAACAAATAAGGAACAATACATGTCAATAAATGCAATGAAAATAAAGTCTTGACGCGTCTATTCAACTCGCCACACTATAAACAGAGTTATTTTTTTATAACACAACAAAATAAATACGTGAATGTTGTTAATGTATTTTTTAAAATCAAATAAAAAATATAATTACGAATTAAAAAACTGATAATTATATATAATAAAATAAAATAAAGATCACGTACGTGAATAAAAACGTTTGAAATCTTAAGTTAATTTTAACATGGTAGAAAAAATATGATAATGTTGTAATTACCACACTAAAACATTATTTTCTCAATTACCACATTGAAACACCATTTTCTTTTATTTTTTGTATATTATTTTAAAAAAAGTGTTAAAAAAAGACCAAGTAATTACAAACAAAAAAATTTATAAAAGAGTGAAGATAAGAAAAAAAAAATTGGTATAAATAGATCAAGCTATAGCAATAAATATCTTAAGTGTAAAGAATAAAAAATAAAACTAAAAAAGTATTATAAAAAAAGAAAAAACAAGAAAAAAAAATAGTGATTATAAAAAAAATAGCTGAAAAAATCTAAGTAGGATTTTTTTTAAAAGGAACTGCAAATTTGCCATCATGTCATCAGTAATCATATCCTCTCCTCTTTAATTGATGACTGATTATGTTTGTATCTTACTATCAAGTCTATGATAATCCAGGTACCCAGATTAGGCTGACTTGGCAGCCTACTTGATCACATGAATGGCCAATAAAGTTAAATACGCTTGCACATATAGAACATGACAATGAAGCCCTGACTGCTATAGTTAGCATGGCTGTTAATTTGCCGGATTAGCTTGAAGAGATTAATCAATGTTATCTTCCTGTTATCACTTGTTTAATTCCACTGGACAATCTGGTAAAACACTCTTCAAGATCTTAATTCCATCAAGGACATGATTAGCGCATCTTGATTATATACTAGTTACCCCTTCTTGATCATTATCAAATTCATCTATTTGGTTGCTTTTAGTAATTAACGGGCCATTCTGTCTACCATGATTTTTTTTTGTCTCTCTGAATTATCTGACCATGCTTATCCCGAAGATCCCTTTCAGATCCGATAAACGCTTTCCTTTTTTAATATGAATATATAATTTTAATCTGCTGCTTTCTTGAATCTTATGTAAGCCTATTAGAAGTACACTAAATTCTCACTTTTCTCATTATAAATTAACGGACTTAGGTTCATCTCCTCGGAGATATAATTAATATCCTCGATTTAAAAAAAAAAAATCAAAATATACGTCACACCCTTATCACAAGACAACCAAACAACATTTGATGACAAAGAGAAAGAGATAAAAGAGGATCTAACTTACTCATATGTCAGCAAACCCAATTGGGTTAGCGCCTAATATGCCTCAAAAGCAACAGCACGTGTTCATCTATCTCCAGGATAAAAAAAAAAAAGAAAAATATAACGTTTGTGATTATCTCAAATGAAACATAACATATAAGTGAATGGCATGTTACCATTTTCCCACTCACTAGGGCTTTCAGTCGGAGATGACTTGGGATGTCGACCGACGCCACTTCATACCCACCGAACCCATGCCATGCCATGTTAATTTAATTAAAAACTGAAATAAAGACGATACACGTATATATGTGATGGGATCACAACGCATGCAGGGAATCTTTGATTTGGATGCATGCTTAAT
>Ga0325403_1003824_pt1 | contig 13840 bp, 10 predicted proteins | sample PopdelMetagenome_19_FD_205665 | JGI IMG/M metagenome (GOLD analysis project Ga0325403, IMG submission 205665) | Populus deltoides microbial communities from Bellville, Georgia, United States - Xylem-PdKOR-R4 | ecosystem: Host-associated > Plants > Phyllosphere > Stem > Wood/Secondary xylem...
TCTACATTTGAACAAATATTTTTTATGCATTATGTTTTAAATGAAATGGTTGTGATGTGTTCATTACTATATTATTTAGCATGGCTGAAAAATCATTTCAGGAATTCATGTTATTAGCTGCAAGTGGTTTAATCTTGTTCTAGAAATTATGATTATTGAGGCCCTCATATTGGTGGAGCATTGTTTAGAAGTTCATTGATAATGGCTTTTCAGGTTGGAAGTGTAAACCTAGCTCTTTAACAAGCCTGCAAGTGTTCAGGCACTCTAATAAGTGCATGATTACGCCCCAAATTTGGGCAAATGATCGTTTGAATCTTTATTATGATCCGTCCTGTTTCTGCATCCAAATGGGTTATGGATTGTTACATTTTCGATTTCTGCGTTCATATCTTTCCTCGATCTGGCGACCTCCTGATATGAGTAAATTAAACTCTAGTGCTGATGATCATCTCCTCTCCTCATCGCGGACTGATATGAGGAAGCTTCAGTGGTTTCGCTGTAGATGTTGATGTTTTCAAGCTTGTTTTAGAAAAAAGCTGTAAATATACCCATGGGCGTTTTCAAAGGTATTGATGAGATATTATAAGAAATATATTAAACTTTTAAACTGAAAATTAATTGAAATCTTAATTTATTAAGGGTGACTAGGTTAACCCACCGGACAGGTTATACAACTCCAAGCAAAAGCGTCTAGGCATCGGACAAGTTGGTTGTAATTTTGGGTGATCGACATCATTTGGCATAGCAAACAATAATCAGCAATATCCACACAAATTAAAATTTTAAACTTGCTGGAATGGATTTCGTTTTTCCAAATCTTGCACAAACTACAAATGTCAAAATATCGAACGTCTAACAACAACATGGTCAGAGCAGGTAAGTAGAGCGGCCCTAAAAAGACAGATGAACGCAACTGCGACTCCTAATCTGCAACAAGACGTATCGCTAGAAATGCTAAATGACCTTATGAACAATCAATCTGCTTCCGGATGATTTTGAACTGTAGTCTGACAGATCCTCTGACACTGTACACAAATTTCATGGTAAGCCGCAGAAAAAATAATTGTGTCTCGAAGAAGCAGGGATACCCGAACCTGCAAAACTCATTAAAATGTTGGGACCTCTATTTATTTCTCAATTAAAAAAAAGAAAGACTAGAGTTTATGAAGCAAAACCCAATTTAGAACTGTGAAATTTGATGTTGCACTAGCCTGATGTGCTTTGGTCAGTCCCCAACTGTAATGCATGCAACACTAAAAACACGATATTCGCTGAAAATGAACATCCTAACTGAGCAACTGGAAAATGAAAATGATTAGAGTAGAGAGAAAGCGAACCAGACATCAAAAGTAGATCAGTATCCAAATTCTCCTTACTGCAGTGGTATCTGCTGCTGATATTCATGATCATTTGCTTATTGTCCTTGTTACCATTGTCAACGTTTTACCTTATTAGCTGCATTTTTATGCTGTTCCCTTGCCTGGTTCCACAGCAATTTTAGCATGTCTCTCCTCACTACGTTCCCTAAGTACTGGGCTTCGTTTACGCCTTCCCTGTCCTCTCCAATGTCCAGGGCTTTTGCTACAACCTCGCCTACAACCTCGCCCACCACGCGAACACTCTTCATGGCTACATGCCTATAGGGTCTTCATGGCTGCATACCCCAAACAATTAACGTCTCAACTCCCTAACATCAACAGAAATAAGAAAATAAAAACCGACACAAAACAATCCCATGCCACGAGAGAAGACTCAGACAGATAAATAAATAAATTACCTGCCATTTCTTTTTCTTGCAGTACCCACCACGATTACATACGTTCTCCTCATATTGCTTACAAGTGGCTTCACAGAAGTCTGTCACCGGGGAGAAACCCACAATAATCAGACGCCCTGCAGTCATCCACATTCAGATTAAATATATATATAAAAAAGAAAAAACCAAAAAACCCCTAGGCATTGCCATATACAAAAAACTGAAAAAAGGGCATAAAAAATCTGACCAGGAAAAAATCTCCCTGTCAAATCCTAAAGTGCATTGGAAGCGCGCTCTTGCTCTCTAAACCGAACATAAACATTACCCACCTATGCAGACACATAAAATAAATATGGAATACTAATTGTAATTTCCAGACAAAGAAAATAAAATATTGTCACCATATGCTCAGCAAGATTGTCATAGACATTCAAGCTCTAATTTCTCCGTATTTGCTTAGCTCCTCATAAAGATCCTGTAATTAATTAGTAATTACAGTTGAAATTTTTTGAAATAAATTAATTACTTTAAACTCAACTGTAAAATAAATAAATAAAATTAGAGTCATAATTACCTCGAAGTATTGCTGGATTTTGCGAGGATCAATGGTGTTACCCAGTGCATCAACGCCAGGAGTGATCATATCAGGACGCCGGTACATGTTTGATAAGAGAAGAGTACGGCTGAAGCTTGGTTCGGTGTGGAGACGAGAGCATCGGTCACCGTGTCTACAAGCTCGGATCTTGAAGTAAAACGGACAGTTCACTCTGTCTTTCTCTGTTCCAAATATCGACGCCATTGATAAGCCAAAGAAACTCCCTCTCCCTGTGCTTCCTCCTTATCGGATTCAGATACGCCAGTTTTGTTTGCGCTCTCCTATTTCTCTGTCGAAGGAGAAATGTTAGTTCGTGAAGCAGTTCGGAAGGTTTCATTTATATGTTTATGAACCCTTGTTCAACGAGCTGGTTTGCCCGAGTGGTTAAGGGGGAAGACTTAAGATCTTCTGTGCATAAGCACGCGTGGGTTCGAACCCCACAGCCAGCAGTTGACGTTATTGATTTTTTTACTTATTTACCTGTATTTTGAATAAAAAAAATTATCAATTATTGCGTCTGCCGGGAGTCGAACCCGGGTCTATTGCTTGGAAGGCAATTATCCTAACCGTTGGACTACAAACGCTTCTTGAATGTGTAATTTTAATGAAAAGTATTGTACTAAGATTATTTTGTTGAGAGAGACAATCATTATGAAAACGACAACGAAAACCATTCAAGTACTCGCCGTTTTCTTTTAATAAAGAGTCCGGCTCTTTAAAGCCCAAGCCGCGGTTAAAAGAGTTAGGAGTGTGGTTTATTACTAATTCGAGGCCCAGGGGGTCAGACTTGGCATGATATGAAGGCTTCTAAGTTCTATTCATCCAGCCCATATGTCTTAACAAGTTGAATCAGATCTAAATCTCAATTCACAGATCTAACTGGAAGAGAGTCGTTTAGTTGATAGTTGCTAGATGTGATTTGAGAACTTATTTTGAGAAAGGGTATGGGATGTCGAGTCATTGGTCCATCAACGAGCATCAGGTGAATTATTTTAGTCAAAGCAGTGTAATTTTGTTATTTAAAACATATTCTTAGTGGTTAAAAATTCAATTTGATCCAGTTTTAATGGGTTAATATATTTTTCAATTTAATTTGAAATCTTGTCTAAATCAGTTTATAAATTGCGGGTTTATCAATGAATCCACCACATCAGGTGGATTTTAATAACAAGTGATTCTTTTCAGAAGAATAGAATTTTGAAGGAATATAGTAACTAAGGTGCAACACCTTCAATCAGGATCAATTGACAGTTGATACAGAAATTCCTGGACAGATTGATCTTCAGTTGTGGGCATGTAATTGTGCATTTGAGCTGTTTGGTCACTATTTGGTCGCCATTTTCATGCAACTTTATTTGTTTTATGCACTCCATATCCATTTTATTTTTTAGACTACTTAGTCCATGAAATAACTAAGATGTGATTTCATATATTATATGATATTTTTTTATTAATATAGATATTCGGGTTAATTTATGTGTATTTTAACTAATTTTACAAGCCTTAAAATTAACGTTTATACGGAAACTTTTAATAACTCTGAGATACTCCAACTGAACTGAATAGACAACTGGCATGCCAGGATTTGTGCTATCCCCTCGAAAGCTTTTCGTTGTCGCTGTACAGATTGAAAAAGGCAATTCATTAGGCAATTGGGGGGTGTTCATGTTTGCGTGGTGCCAGCAGAAGGGTAGCCCATACTTGTCTCAATCTAATATTGGACTCTTCCCCTCTATAATTGGAAAGATAAATTAAACCAACCAATAAAGATTGGCTGTTATTTTTCAGAAAAGAGTTCGTCGTCGCATTTATACTATCAGTCAGTCCACCATGTGTAGTTGTGTTTTTTGTGCGTCTTTTTTCCCCTTTGGTGCTGGTAGGGACAGCTTCTCCGTTGTCATGATAACAGCAGTTTTAATGGCTCGCTCAGTTGTTCAATTTAGTGCTTGGCATTAGGCAGTCTTGCCTTACCACGACCATTATTAATTAATGCACAAGGTTTAGTAATATTTCATGCTGTATCAAATAATTCGAAAACTAATCTAGAAAAGAGTCTAATTAATGAAGACATTAGTCTTTAAATGAACACAATCTGGCACACTCCATTCCATACAAGGCCAAGAAGGTAATTATGGCTAACGAGTCCTTTGTTTGATTAAGAAAATTGTTGCTCTCAAAACTCATTTCTATTTTGTTTGAAATTAGACGTGTTTTGGGTAATGCAGGCTATATATATTGTTGATTTGTAGCAGACTCATTTTGCCCCCTTCCGTTTTACTGATTCAAGTGCAAAAGGGTTAGGCACAGATAGAATCGATGCTTTGAGCAGAAGAAACCAACATGGAGCATCTTTTAAGTCTAATCATTTGACAGGTTATTCCTTAAAACAAGATTAGCCTTGCAAATGACAAAGGGCCACGCAAGAAAATAATGGAAATGTTAAGCTAGAGATTAATGAATGGCTCCAGATTGGATGGATTTTGAGACATAATTCATGTCTCATGGGAAAAATGATTGCAACAAAGTAAGGCACGAAAAGCATTCGCAAGTATAGTTATAAAACCTTAAACGATGTTGCTAAATTGACCCACTAACCCATCACTCGGATCTTGAACGATTCATATCCAAACCAAATCTTATAATTATATTTCTTGAAATAATAATAATAATAATCCACCTTCTATCGCCAGAATCAATAAATTTTCCCTTAGTTCAGTTCAAAACGTCAAATTCTCATGAGGGACCCAGCAAAACAAGTGAATTGGCCCTGTCTTGGAATCATTTTCGCATTAAAATTTTGTGTGTTCATGTGTATATTGGCAATGAAAAGATTTAATACATTGGTGGATTTGGGTTGTTCTCCCTATCTATTTTGTTCTCCAACAAGTCACACGTATTTCTGGCAACCCAATGGAGCTCTATTTACTTCGTCCTGCATCGTCAAAACTAGAAAATAATGGGCCTTCTATGCAGTACGTATTAGATATGGACCTTTACGGATTTTTCTGGTACTTCAGTTCAGTCCCTTTGTGGGGTTACATAATTGGAGAGAGACCTCTCCTGTCTTGTAAAAACTCCCCACAGCTTAGGATCATTCACCGCCACCGACAACTGGACTTAAACGTTGAAGCAATTTGGATAAAAAAAGAAGCAGCAGCAAGATAGGTGGTGGATAAACAAGAAAATGATTTCTCATACATACAGTTACATTGGGTGGAGAATATAAACAAGATGCTTGAGAATATATTGGCCTATAAAGAACTGACCCCATGTAGCAGAAAAATGGGGGGACTAAGGTCTCCCACGTTAAGGGCAGCAAGAGTAAGGGAACCCGATGCATCAATGCTAGAATTGACAAGTCACGTTGTCATTAGAGAGATGGTAAGACTAAGGTAGTGCTAATTCCAAAAGGGCTTAGCACAGAACGGCAACCAAGTGAGATGACATTTCAACTTGCTGGTTTATAATATCTTAAATCTTTGGATGTTTGTGTGATTGATTGGAGGACACATGTGAGAGTTGTTTTCAGATCCTTAACAACGTTAGTATAATAAATTGTTTTGATTTGATTGAAGAATAACCGTAGAATTTAGACAAATTGTCTTAATTTATTATAACTTGTTACAATGGTGAAAGATCCATGTTGGCTAATGCTATAGATTTTGAAAGGCACAGAGCATGTGCCATGTAGAGGAAATCTCGCTGAGATTGGAACACTAATGCAGTCTAGCATGCTTTGATTCCTTAAAAAAAAAAAGATGAATTAGATTATGCATACTCTCCTAGGTGAACATTCAAATTAAGCTCTAAAACTCAGCATTTAATATGGTTCTTTGGAAACTAATCCTATCATAGAAAAGACTACATCTTTGAGTCGTTCCCTTTGTTGATACAATTTCCTTGCCATTTCCTGGAGAGCTGATGCCATTTCTGACTCTACCCTTTGGGGCAATCATTCATTCCCTGGTTACCCCATGTCTTGATTTCCTTGAATGTACAACTGTCATACAGAGATTTAAGCCATTGCTTCAAAACTCTTCGTTGTTATTCTAACAATTGAAAAGGGCACCTCGTTAGCCAATTAGGGGACCTTGCATGCCTTGGGTGTTAATGTTTGATGAGTGGCAACATGAGGGCAGACACCACTTGTCTCAATCAAATATAGGATTCTTTCACACAATAATTGGAAAGAAAGATAACCCAATAAAGATTGGCTGTTAGTTATCAGGAAAAAAAGATTGGCTGAACGCAATATATACACCACGTCCCTTGTGTTCTGTTTTCGTGTGTGGGTATTTTTTTTCCCTATGGTTTTGGTGGTAGGGACAAGTTCTGCAATGTTATGATAGGAGGAGTTTTAATGGCACCGTTGCTCAATTCAGTGGTTGGCATTAGTTGCTCTTGCTTCACCATGACCATTTATTGATGTACAAGAATCGGTCATACACTGTCAAATAATTGTGAGAATGTAGCAGACGAGGCATTACTCTCATTAGTCTAACCACACCATGATCTTTCTTTAATGAACAAGGTTTGGTATATTCCATTCAATATAGGGCCAAAAAAGGGGGCAGAATATAGCCAATTATGAGGCATTAATCTAGTTGTAAAAGGCTTAAGATTTAGGGTTCTCAGAGTTGAGTTCTCCTGTATATTTAAATACTTTCACCCCAAGATCATAAAAGAACATAAAGAAAAGAGTGATGTGGGGATGGGAGTGATGATCTGAGCACATTGTTTTCTCACTAAAAGGCTATCAAAACAGCTTGTTTTGGAAGTTTCCATAATCAATGACTAAGAGTTGTAGTTTTCTAAGATGGTGATTATCATTACTCTTATAATTCATTTTTATATTGTTTGCAGTTAGGGTTACTAAATTATAAATCTCTGGTTTCTGATCAGAATGGAGTTAAGTGGTGTATAATACAATTGCAGGCTATTATTGTGCTCCCCATCCTTTCATTGATTCAAGTGCAAAAAGCTTGAGCACAGATAATATTGACACTTCTAGTAGAAGAAAGAAAGCAGCATGAAGCATCTTTCAAGTCTAATCATTGAAAGGTGATTCCTTGAAACAAAATTAACCTCGTAAATGACGAAAGGGTAACACAGCAAAACAATTGCGCACATAAAAGCAAGTGGTAAAAAAACATGGCTCTATATTGGATGGATTGTGAGAGATAATTCTTGTCACAGGGAACAAATGTCTGGCACCAGGCATGAAAAGTATCCATAAGGAAGTCCCAGGCTTTTGTCAAAATCTACAGGAAAACAAAGAACATTAATGGATTGCCAGGCACTTGGATTTACAGGACTACTAAAATGTGCTTAGGCCAGAACGTGAATATCCATACAATTATTGCAAGAATAGCGCGTGATGCATGTGCACAACACGACTAAGATGGTTCTTGGATTTGGAGAATGTATTTTAAAGTATTTTTTATTTAAAAATATTTTTTTAAAAAAAAATTATTTTTAATATTAAAACATTAAAACAATCTAAAAATACTAAAAACAAATAATTTAAAATAATAAATAAATAATTTTTTCAAAAAATGTTTTTAAAATATATAAAAAAAATAAATTCCAGTTCTTCACGATGATGACAGAGTATAGTGTAGCATCACAAGTTGCTAAACATGCCCTCATAATCACGTCAGGTTGATCCACCGACATGGGAGTTAACCTGACCAATTTCATAACTCGGGTTTTAAACCTGGGTTTATAACTAATGTCTGTTAAAAGCAAAATCAAAGTCTTTCTTCTTGTAATGGAAACCTCACCGACAATTTTTTTTATTTTTTTTAATAATAATTAGAGCCTGGGACTCGTTAACATTCTTGCAAACAGTCTGCATCAGAAGACTGCTGGTTTTGTTTTGTTGTTGGGGCCCATGTTTAAGGGATGGAGGTGTTCAGACCACTGCCACTCTCAACCTTCACGCCTCAATAGCAAAATATTATGTAAAAATGTAATTAGACGAGGAAGGAGACAATAAATTAACTTTGACAGCAAATACACCATTTCATTGCTTCAACTTATTCTCTTAAACTAAGCAGAAGGAACAATGGGGAAAAGGAACAAAATCTCACAATTACAAGCAATCTATTTAATTGAAATAACACTCCTGTTGCCTAATGCTGTCTCTGACGCTTCTTTCTCCTTGAATCTGTATGGTGTGTTTCCACAATAACAGCATCTCTTTTTGGTATTTTTCTACTTTCACTAGAATGATTCACACTAAGTCTTCTGAAGGCATTGGCTATGACTTTTGTGCCAATCACGTTGAATGACCTTTTTTGTTTCCTTGAATGGGCTGAAATGGCAGGAATTGCAATCAAATGTTGCTCACAGATCCCCCACTTAATTATATATTGTGTTGTAGAGGAGAAAAAATAAAAACACAAATGGCAGCATGACATGCACAAAGAGGGTTTTGCTGTTTTTGTGCGTCATTCTGGCTGCTGCTGCTGCTGCTGCTAAGAGCTATTAAATAATGGTACCAACGTATCCAATTCCAGTGATGAAGAAGGTGACTGTTTGGAGCCAAAGGTAGACGAAGTAGCAGTTCTTTCCATTAACAAAGTCATAGCATCCACACAAGAAAAGGAATGCTGAAAATCCCAGTTCCAATGTGTTGAGTCTGTAAAAAATCAAAAAAAGAAAAACAAAGGGCATGTTAAAAGAATAAAAACATACGCTATTGCTATATACACCAATCTTGGATCATCATTACTGATGACAAATATATATATATATATATATATATAGAGAGAGAGAGAGAGAGAGGTCCACTGCAAAATCATTGAATAATCTAGAGTTGATAGTGTAGGCTCTTGATCTCATTTAACTGAATCCAACATCAAATCCACATAAAATAATAACAATGCAAATATTCTCAACTACTACAACAAAGGAGGCAAAAAAACAAGCAAAAATGTATTTTAGGATGGTGGGATTTGGTCATCTTGCTAAATAATATTTCTCTATGATATTTAGATTTTGTTAGTTTGGTATTTGCCAGCCATTCATAGACCGACAAATCCCTTGACTGTGAATAAAAAAACTACAGCGAACACAACTAGGACAAACTTACAATTTATGAAGGTATTGGAATTATGATCCGTGACAGGTAAAATATTTTGTGCCAATAGAATTAAAAGTAAAGGATTATTACCTGTCCGTAAATTTGAATCGGAATTTTCTGGGTGCTTTGGGGTTTGATTTCTTAGCCTCTGCTGCTTTCTGGAGCGTGTTTCCTAGTTTTTCAGTGACAACCCACTCATTGGCTCGCCCTGCTTCAAGCAGACCGATGAACGTTGCCTTAGTCCGGTGCAAAGACATAACGTTTTCGAAAAGGATCCAGTAAAACAACAAGTGAATTGACCTGCGCGTTCAATTTATTAGTACCGTCTTGATTCTTGGAAGAAAACTTTAAATCTGTGAGTAAAATTTTGAAAAAATGACCATACCTTGGAGTTCCTACTGAATTTAGAATGGTAATGACAGAAGGAATGTAAACAGCTCCCCAGATCGGAACCTTGACTTCAGGGACCAAAATAGTTAATGGAAGTACAACGCAGTAGAAGGAGAAGGTCACCATGTGAGCTATAATCTTGCGAACGAAGAAAAAGCTGTAGATCACATAGACCTTTTTCCAGAACCTAACTTTCTGAAATATGCAAAAAATAAATTTAATTAGGAGTATAGCACAAAATATTAACTTTAATTTGAAAGTAATCCTAATTAGCAACGAAAGATGAAGAATAAAAAGATCCAAACCTTATTTCTAACAATCTCCATAACCATTTTCCTGAACAGATTAGCAGGACCGCAGGACCACCTGTGCTGCTGGAACCGGAAAGCTTTGAATGTACTTGGAAGTTCACTTTTTACCTGCCAAGAAAATCAACCGTTAATTAAAAAAAAACTCCAGTGTTATGAACGTACTTAAGGATAGTTAATTACATACTTGGAGGTCACCAAGGTAGAGAAATTTCCAGCCCCTGAGACTAGCTCGGACTGCAAGATCCATGTCCTCCACTGTAGTTCTATCCTTCCACCCACCAGCCTCATTAATGGCCGCAATTCTCCATACCCCAGCAGTCCCTGTATTGGCATTCATCGTCACATTAAAAATCTTTTCATTGGTCACATCACAAAATACATTAGATGTTATAAATTTTATGTAACATTTTCACCTTTGTTTAATCCAGGAAACACTCTCCATTATTATTACAAGTTGCTCTCACTCTCACAACTAACTCAAATCACGTCACGGGTCAATTCAAATTAATTATTTTGTTCAAAATATTTTTAAAAATTCCTAGTATTAATCATTTAAGTATCACCCAGATTAACTTTCAAATTAATCTAATATCATCAAGTCAGTATTAAAATAGATCAAAGAAAAACCCGAACCCTACTCAGATGAAATTCTGAATCATCATATTATCGTATCAATCTACCTAGCCAGACCGGATTCACAACTACTTCACTGCACCTTGTCACCGAAATGGAAATAAGGCAGATTAAATTTTAATAATTACCATTGAAGCCAAAGAATGCATGAGTAGCTGACCCAACTTCTTGCTCCACAGTAAAATGATAGTCCAAAGACATTTCTTGCATTCTTGTCAACAAGCACTCATCTGCATTCACTGCAAAAATTTCACCACCCCCAAAAGTAAAATCATTAGTATCATCATTAATCATTAAACATGTAATTAAATTAATGAATTATGAAACATTAAATTAATGAATTAGACTAGCCGTTTACTTCTTTGTCTTCACATGAGTAATGCCAGTGGCTATCCACAGTAACGGTCTTTGATTTATTTATTCTTTTTAACTGTAGTAGAAAAATTATATATATTTTTTATTCATTTACCGTAAAATACAAAAAATGAAGGTGTCGGCAATTTAAGAGGGGGTCCCACCCCATCTGCGAACTCACTTCGAAAGGGTAAAACGCACGTGACCAGATAATGGATTAGCTGCCGCTAGAAGAACAGAAGGTTAAGTGATACTGTAAATGACAAATTTGCCCCCACAGCACGGGCTGTCCATGTGATCCGTGCAACGTGGGGCGTTCATGTAAGAACACCAAAACGACCACTTTTGTTTTCTTGTATCTAAAATGACTAAAATGCCACGGCAATTAGCAATTTTCAGGAACAAATTTTCTTAATTTCGGCAACTTCAATTTGAAAAAGAAGACACTGGTATTTTTTTTTTATAGAGAGTTATTATTATTAATTGATTGATTAATGACATAATTTGGAAACAAAATTAAAGATGGGAAAGACTCGCTGAACCCGTTAGAACTTTTCTTTTCTTCTTTGTTCATGTGGGTTCCATGGCAGCGTGATAGACGGTCAGTAGACCCCCAAGTGTAAAAATCAAGGTGGCCAAGTGAGCCAGGGTACAGTGGTCCCCATCCCGTGATTGTTGGGTGAACCCACATCATCACCCTCATGCAGGAATAGCAGAAGCAGTCTCCTATCATAAAAGGACTAAACTATAGCACATAAAGACCACCGACACTCGCAAAAACAATGTTGGAAATTTAAGAAAATAAATAATCAACTGGCTTTAATTAACTGGCTTAATTAGGGTTTTGGTGTGTTTATTTTTTAAAACTATTTGCTGTTTCTAGCGAGCTTACCAAATCTCCAGCGACCTTGAACGAGGGCAATGTCAGGATTGTGGATCAAGAAAGGAATGGCACGCCGGAGGTAGTCAGGCTCAGGCTGGAAATCAGCATCAAAGATGCAAACATATTCGCAGTGTTTAACATAGCTTCTCTTTAGGCCTTCTTTTAAAGCACCAGCTTTGTAGCCTGTTCTGTTCTCCCTGATTTGGTACCTTATGTTTATGCCTTTGCTCGCCCATCTTTGACACTCTAGCTCCACCATTTGCTGCATTGATGACAACACGTGACTCATTGACCAAAAAAATAGTTTAATTTAAGTACATGAGCAAAACCCAGATCAGAGATTTAACAGTCCTTCTCGGAATTGATAAATTTGGACTAAAATTAGCCAATTTGGAGCCTACACCGATTTGCTAAGCTTAGCAAAAATTATTTACATGACACGAATGTGATCAAAACCAATCAAGAACAAAAGGGGCGTCTAGGAATTATAAAAGATTTACATTGGGGGCAGATTAAAGTGATTTTTGTTGTTTTTGACTACCTTGATGGCAGGGTCAGTTGAATCATCCAGGACTTGGATCACAAGACGATCTGCTGGCCAGGAAAGATTAGAGGCTGCACCAATGGATAGCTTGTAAACCTGTCCAAAACACACAATAATTATATGACGAAAAGCAAGAAAAGCTCTAAACTTCGAAGACTTTTCTCTAAATCCCAGGAATAAAGTATGAAGAAGAAAACAAACTGACTGAAAATAAAGTAAACAGAGGACACGGAGAAGGAACTAGAGACCTCTCTTTCGTTGAACATTGGAATTTGAACAAGAACAACAGGGAAGTTAAGATTGCCAGATTCCAAATCATCTTGCATGGGCTCCCATTTGTAACGCTTGTCTGGTTTCTTCCAAAAGAGCTTAACAAGGATTATGACAATACCCATGTAAACTCTTTCCATGAAGAGCATGAGTGACATGGCTAAGCAAATGTAAACCCCAAGTGTCAACAAAGGAACTATCAATGGTGCTTTGAGTAGCTCCCAGATGAGTGAAAGCTGACCTGCAATATCAGAACTTGATACCTGAAACTGAAATGATTCAGGTATCATGACTTTCGGTGAAACTTCAGCCATCTCTCTGTCTCTCTCTATCCCAGAAGAGCAGAGAAAAACAGAGGAAAAACAGGGGATACGCTAAATTGGCAGAAAGAATAATCAAGAGGAGTACAAAAAAGAAACAGTAAATTTGTTTCTTGTATGGGTTTTTAGGATTCTCAGCAATGTGGTAGAAATAAAGGTTGTATATATATTTGGAACAGAGCTATGATTGCAAGGAAAACTTGGTTAAATGCTATAAAAACCCAGTTCAAGTATTCCTGTTTCTTCTCTCTCTCTTTCTCTCCTTAAAAGGAAAAAACAACAAACCTTTACTTTTCACTCTTTCAATGCCTCTCCTCTCTCACAATCTGTGCCATCCAATGCTTCTGTTTCTTTTGATCTAATGAAGCAGGGGCAGAACAGAGGTGAGGCAGAGCTGGGAGAGAGGGAGAAGCAGAAGGGGTTTTGCGAGAGGGAGAGAGAAAGGTGGTCATTTTATAGTCAATTTTGGTACTATTTGGAAGTAAATTTACTTCTTGCCCTAGCAAGAAGTATTATCTGCCCACAAAACGATTTATAAACTTAACCGTTCCAATTACAAAGTGTGAAGTAGAGTCTCAATTACAGCACACAGCTACCCTGCATGGAATTTTATGGAAAGGATATGTTTGTCACTTTCAAGAATGGGAATTGTTTGTATTACCAAAATGGCCTCATCAAGATTTTCTCCTTTTTTTTT
>Ga0325403_1003826_pt1 | contig 13836 bp, 8 predicted proteins | sample PopdelMetagenome_19_FD_205665 | JGI IMG/M metagenome (GOLD analysis project Ga0325403, IMG submission 205665) | Populus deltoides microbial communities from Bellville, Georgia, United States - Xylem-PdKOR-R4 | ecosystem: Host-associated > Plants > Phyllosphere > Stem > Wood/Secondary xylem...
TTATTATAAAAAATTAAACTACACTAAGCATTCCAACTCTTTTAGTTTAATAAGGTAATATGAATTACCGTCAACCCCACACACACACACACACACACACACACACACACACACACACACAGAGTGCGCGCGCATGTGCCAAGTACTTGTGCAATAACGCATGATGATCAGCAAGCTCCCCTTCTAATGGTTGACATTTTAACCCAAACATGATGGGTTTTTGTCTGGTTTGTTTGAATGCATGAAATCTTTTTCATATAGTTCGCTTCGAGCCAAATATAAAAATCCAAAATTTATATTTACTGAAAAAGATAAGAGTATTATTAAATTCAAAACTTTATCTAAATACGATAATATATATATATATATATATTATAATTTCATGCTCTCACATGATCAATAACTATATAGGAATAATAATTTTTTAAATCAGCACGAGTAAGTTATTTTGGAAATCCAAAAATTAATACTTATTACCACCTCTAATAATCATTATATACTAGCTTTTTTATGTTTTATTGTAAAATTATGTTGTGTATTGATTAAATAAATATTTTTAAATTTATAATTAGAATAAAACATATATATCCCGCCATTTCTAATACTTATTTTGGTATTAAAAACATTATTCTCGGAATGATGTTATTAATAAGCAAAAATTTTTTTTTTTTGATTCGAGGAAGCCTTACCCCCCGAAAGCGTACTTTGTGGGTCCATGTGAGGGAGTAAAACCCCGGCTATTTCAGACTCTTACAAGAGATGCACGCCCTGACTCGAACTCGAGACCTGCTGTGCAGATCTCAAACCCTTTACCATTACGCTACACTCCTTGGAACAAAGTCTTTGACATATAATTTAACAAAATCGAATAAAAGGGTAGAAACTTCAACGGAATATATTAATAAAGGAGTAAAAATCATTAAAAAATTATATATAGACAAGAATTATAAAAAAAAAAAAAGAAAAGTATAAGAGTACAAGAGCAAAAAGAGACATTAACCAATAAATATTTATTGGGTATTTATTGTTTCATATTAGAAATAAATATCTAAAGTATTTATTTAATAAATAATAAATAAAATATAAATATTTCTAAACTTCATCAGTGAAATTTAATCCAAACCCGATCTAAAATATATGCATTAGTATTATATTTTTTCTGCATGAGTAAAATTGGTGGCTGATTTCTGCCTTTTCTACATGCCTTTTTTTCCATAGCTAATGCCTCGTCAGATCCAACATTTAAAAGGTTCAAGATTAAAGTATCTACCCCCTCTTATTTGCTTACGAGTCGTTATTCGTATGCATTTTTGTATTTATCTACCCCACTTTGTATTAATTTGATGTTTTTTAAATGAAATATGTTGGTATAGTTTATAAATAAATATAAAAATAAAAATGTTTATAGTAAAATTACATATTTAACCTTTAACTTTTCAAGTTTTAAGAATAATTTCGGAGGGTATTTTTGTCTTTGTTCTATTATTGTTTTGTAACAATGATATGCCATTGGATTCTTTTTTGTAATTTTTCTTATTAAAATATTAATAAATTAGTAAAATATGATGATGCGTGCTACATATGTATCACCACGTCAGTGTCCTCCGCGTTATTCCAAAGGTGCGTGAGGACATCGGTAGCAAAAAAAACCCGATTGTTGTCTCAGCCAATGTACAAGGTTATGGCCCAGCTGTTGGGGCAAAGCGTTTGGCAAGGCGGGCGGCAATGGATTTTTGTCTCTTGCCCTTCATTTTTCTCTCCTAGGCCTTGGTGTTCGTGCCTTTAAAAATTTAGTTGTGTCCTCTACTTTATATTTGTTTTGGATTTGATCCTTATACTTTTGATTTCTATTTGATTTGATTTTAATGCTTCTTGAAATTTATTTCTTTTAATTTCATCCCTCTGTATTTAATTTAATTTATTTTTTGTATTCAATTTGGTTCTTATTATTTTGGTTGCTATTTGTTTTATCCTTAGCATTTATTTTATTTATTTTATTTTGTCCTTTAGAATTTTCATTCATTTTTTTTAAATTTTGGTCCTCATTTTTTTCATTACTCTTTTTCTATAATTTTTTTTTCATTTATTTTGTTCTCAATTTAATCATTGATTAGTTTCTTTCAATTATTTTTTGTGCAAGATTTAGTCCTTATTGTTTATTTTTTTATTTTTAATTTTTTATAATTGAGAATTTGGCTTGTAATTTTTTCATGTCTACTTTTTATAGGGTAGCCCTAGTCTCCTGACCCAATCCATCAATTTCAATGATTTACCTGGTTTGAGTTCAATAATTTGTTTTCTAAATCCTTTTTGGATTTTTTTTTTTCATTTGACATTGACTTATTAGACCTTGAGCTTTGTGATTTGTTGAGCTTTTTTTTTTGTGGAGTTATCCTCATCTCATATCTCGGGTCGCAAGTTAGTCGAGTTAATATGGGTTGACTAGTTTTTTAAAAAAATTAATTTTTTATTCGGTTTTATCCTTTGTCATTAAATTATTGACCCTTAAGCGTTGTTATTTTTTCCACCTTTCTTTACCCAAGGTTATCCCAGAAGTGAGGAGGTCAAGCATCTCAGCATCTCCTCCACTAATAAGCAGCGCGTCTAGCTCGATAGTAGCCGGAGTGGCGCATGTAGCCTTTTGTTTTTTTACTTTTCCTTATCTCTTACTTGATTTTCGTGTTGGCTTTGAAAAAAAGCAAATCAACCCCAAAGATTTATTATATTTAAGATTTCATTCTTATTCTTTTCATTATAATTTTTTAAATTTAAAATAATTTATGAAAGGGGTTTTTTCAATTTCATCATTGTTCTCTTTATTGCAATTTTTTATTAAGAATAATTTATTAAATTAAGATTTTTTTTTCAATTTCACCCTCAATAGATATTTTAACCTATCAGATTTAGTTACTATTCTTTTTATTGCTGTATTTTAGATGGTTTTTACAATTGTTTTTTGTTTTTGGCAATTTCACTATTTTTTTATTTTTTTCCTGTCAAATCTAATCTCTTTTATTATTGTTTTTTTTACCTTGCAAGAAGTTTTTAGATTGATTTTTTTTCTTATTTCATTCTCTAACATTTAATTGGACGGATGTTTAGCTTTTTAGTTGAGTCCGAGTCTAAAATTTGATGATTTATTGGTTTAAGAGATTAATTCTGATTTACGAAGTTAACACGAGTTTCCGTTGTTTTTTTTCTTTTTGTAAATCTTTTTTTTTCATCATTTACCATTCTTTTATTTTTTTTGATTCATTTTCTATGAGATTTTTAGTGAACTTTAAAATAACACAAGTCACCTTGCTTCTAATTTTTTTTAGTCTGTGTTAAATTTAGTTTTTTTAATGAAATTTTGTTTTAAGATTGAATTGAATTAATTAATTTATCTTCCAACATTTAATTTTTAAGCTCCTAGGTTGAGTCCAGGTCAAGAATTTAATGGATTGCTGGTTGAAAATTTAACTTAAATTTACAAAATTTGTATTGTCTTGATATTTTTTCTACGATAAAAAAAAAATGTGATTGGCTCTATTTTAATTTTTTATTAAATTAATTTATTAATTGCATCCCTAGAATTTAATTCGAGAAATTCTATTTTTTTAATTATTTTGTTTTTGAAAATTAATTTTCTTTGTTTATTTATCTTTTTCTTATATTGAATTATCCCAAAATCATATTTCAAGTCATAAATTTACATCCATCATATTTGATTCAATCTTTTTTTTATTACTTTTTAATATTTTTAAATCTCAAGTTAATGATCATAATCTTAATTTTTTTTTTAAGAAAAATTTGCATGGTCTCAATTTCTTTTCTACAATAAAAAAAATAGGCGCGCAGTGTAGCTGGAGCGACCTATTACAAGACCTTTTCCAGGACTTTTTATTTATTTATTTATTTATGGGGTTTTCCGGTCCATGAAGTAATGCTTTCATAAAAGGCTTGCCTAATAAATAATCAATCGTAGCGTCCAGAAGTTTTGTTGTCTATTAAGATAATCAAAGGATGGAATGCCTCAATCAGATGAACCGAACCAAACTAAACATAAAGAATACTATAATATCCACTTTCTCCTAATTAATTGATCAACAGAATCTCAGGCAGGCACAAAGTGGAAGCTGCCCAGAATCTCAGGCAGGCACAAAGTGGAAGCTGCCCAGTAATCATATAAAGCCATACTTGCAAAGCTAACAGGAAGAAACAAGCCCACTTTAAACCTATCAACCCAAATTATCTACTTTTAAAGCTTCCTAAAACCTACAAGTCAGTCATCTACTGCGCGAGCAAAGAAATTAACCAGAGTAAAGAGGACTCAGACTTCACCCCATAATTACAAGCCTACCTTTTCTAGTAGACCCAAAGGTAAAGGAGGTTGCAAACACATTCATATCTCACCATAGACATGCCATCATTTCCAAATCATCAAGGCGCTCAGCAACAAGCAACAAGCAACAAGCAGGTGTGCGATGATAAACTTCGCGGTCAACCATTAGCAACCGGGCAATCATTTTGCACTTGACGAACAAACTGACCTTTCACCCGAGGACGTTGCTCTGCCAGTCTTTTCCGACTTTGGTATCGAACCTGCAGGTCAAAGGAAGTCTATGTTTAAGAATTGCAGATCATTTCACACATGTCTCGGTATGTGATTTTGCTATCCTCACCACAGGCAATAGCATATCATTCCTAGCAGCTGAATTCTAACTTTTCATGTCTATGTCCATGAGATCAGCACTACAGTTCTGTAGAAACTGAAATTTCCGAGCTAGTTTAGATTACTCATAGCAACATATGAAAATCAGCAACAGGAAGAGTTGACAAAAGGATGACAGTTTAAAGAATATTTGTGATAAGATACGACAGCTATATGACATGGGTTCACAAGCAGCTACAGATGGAGTCATCTCAATGCACATGAGCACATCAGCACAATATCTGCATAGAGCAATAAGTAGTACATACCCTTTTCTCATAGCATCGATCTTTCCGCTTCAAGCGGAACTTTGTTAGAGCAGCTTCTCTTTGGCTGGAGCGATAGGAATCGCTCCCTCCAAAACCATCATGGTTGAAGTTACCCCCATTATTCAAGTTCTCTTGAGCCATGGACTTCTCAGCTGTCCCAACCGAAGAGGCATTTACATCGTTTCTACTGCCAAAGCTTTCATAAGCACTGCTATTATTATTATTGGCAACAAGGTTACATAAACTACTACTAGTACTCTGACCAGCAGCAGGTGAATCATGTCTCATTTCATCCACAGGTTCCCTATTGTTCTGCTGAAGATCATTTTGGTCAACATAACACTTGTGGTTTTGCTTGGAATCAAGAACTTCAGGATTTGAATGAACTGAGGCAGTTGGAGGAAATGGAGACTGTTGCCGCCCCGCCAGATTGGGATTCCATGCTGCATTTGATTGTGTATAACATAGAGGGGAGAAAACATGACCACATCCGGTAGAGATATTGTCAAGCCTTGTACCTAAGACAGGAATCAATCCAAGTTGAGGGCTTGGATGTGCTAATTCCACCTTCCCAGATTGGCCAATGACCGGAGTGGTCATAATTTCTTGATTGCCACTCAAAGAGGCATCATGTATTTGAGAAACAGTACCAACATTTTGAGCAAGTTGATTGGATGACGGATCAGGAGACTTACTGGCTTCTTCCTTGGAATCTGAGCCATTACTGGCAGATGTTGGAAAAAGGGATTGCAGCGTCTTACTATTGTACCTGCAGAGAGAACCTATGCGTTAATCAGAGTAGCATTTCCACATGTGACCTTCTAAATTAAAAGAAATAACTTTCATTAAAATTATGCAATCAGGATGCAGAAACCACTTCTTTTTTTTCTGACAAAGGTGAGGCTTGAACTCATGAATCCATCTCTCTTCCTATACAAGCCCATTAGTTAGGGCAGAAAACACATCATAAAAAGAAAAGACTGTAAAAACACAGCTCCTGTTCTTTAACAAATCAGTTAAAGCAGTGGATAAAATTATGTTATTATGATCCTTGCATTCAACGAATGGGGAACACCCTATCTAATATCAATACTGAATCTCATAGCCACCTATGCCATTAAATCCACCGTCTCAGAACTCCTGCTTCTTCCTTCATCTAAGCCTAATATTTTATTATAATAGAGAAATTATACTGAATAAGCACAAGAAAGATGAACCTTACATGACAGCTAAATAATTATTTGAAAATAAATATAAAAACAAGAGAAAGAAAAGCGAAACTGAAACTGAAACAAAAAAGAAGAAAACTTGAAGGGAGATAGACTCACTTCCATGATGTTAAAATAAAGTTTGAGATGGAAAACAGTATGATGGCCCAGGTTTTATCTAATATTCAGTATTGGGTACAAAAACTTACAATGAGAAGGCTGAGGAATTGGAATGGTTCAATGCATGTCTTTCATCTAGCCCTTGGTTCTTTGAGCTACTGGGATACAATCTTCTGAGAGAGAGTTCAAGTAGTGGAGGGAATTCAAACTTGTTTGTCGCATCATGTAAACTAGAGTATGCATATGTGTGCTTTGGTTGATTATTGAAGGAACCAATCAAGTCAATGGCTCCACTTGAGGTTTCAGCACGTACATCATCGTGGCCAAAGGAGCTATTAGCATGTTCCCTATCATTTTCTGGTCTCGAGTTCTCATCATCAATCGCTGACTCAGCACAAGCATGCTCCTCTACCAGTCTCGAAGCAGTTGGATTATAAGCTCCATGGTACGGTTCTCTGTCAGGTCTCGTCCTGTTTGACCTTTCTGCTACAAATACTGTGTTAGAAGTCCCTTTGTTAGGTATTATTGAACAAAGAAAGCAAAGTTTTCAAGCAGTGGTAATAAATGATAAGTAAAAAGTAGGAATGGAAACGTGAGACATACCTCCGGTCTTGCTCTCAGGATTTACTGGGCTTTTATTTAATTTGGCATAATCTTCATACTTCTCATTATCTGCATCGCTCAAATTTGAAGCACTCCTATACTTCAGATATGAAAGTCCCTGTATATTTTGCATGTGAGCACTCTCAGCTTCCAAGCAAGGGGTCGTACAAGAGCTCTGCATGGGAAGTGGCAAACATGCAGTCTCTATGTGATACTTTATAAAGCCAGCCTAATCTGGAAAGAGAAATTTTCCTCACTCTACAAGTGTCCTCCATGAATTTCATCATGGATCCTGGATATATCTATAGCTTACTGCTTTATAAAGATTGTGCAATTGATGAGCCAAAAGGAGTGGAGGAAGCAAAGAGGAAAATCAATTGATTCTCGGCAGGTTACATGAAAATACTGAATCAACTATTTCTTCCCCTGTCTGCATCGCATTCAGAAGCAGACATTTGGGAATAGGGAGCATCGGTCAGTTCAGTTCGATTTGGACAGAAGGTCCAACTGAACCAATTTTATTTTAAAATTTGAATCGAACTGGAAAACCAGTTCAAACTGAACAATTCAGTTAAGTTCTCGCAAATTAGTCCATGGATCTTTTAATTGGGCTTTTTTGGAGGATTGGGTGAAATGGGCTTGGGCTTTTTAAGGTTTTTTTAGTTTTCCATTGAAAAAAATCAGTTTGGTTTGGATTTTTTTTGTTTCTCGGAACAAAAATGAACCGAACTGATTTTTTTAAATTTTCTAAATAGTTTTTTGAGTTTGATATCTTGGGTCGGCCTTTCCAGTTAATTTTTATGTTGGTTTTTTTGGTTAATTCGGTCTCTCGTTATTTTGCTCACCCTTATTTGGGAAATTGGCAGACATTACATCACAAGAATGGATTCAAAGACAGAGACTACATATTTCTACAATACTGACAATTAAGTGACCTAATACTCACTTGGGCATCACTCCCCTTCTCGCTGCAATCCTTATTTTTCTGCAAAGATGTCGCAAAATCACTCGAAGCTGCGTTGTTTTCAGATGATGCCTCAACTTTATGCGAGTTTCGAGGGATTTTTCCAGCAGTTAGCTGATCAATAATTAAAAAAAAAAATCCATTAGTAGCATGCTCTTGAACCAGAAGAATAGAACGAAAAAATGAACTTGAAAGTTAAACATACATTTTGCCTTCTCCAAACATGCTGCCACAAGTTCCTCAATTCATTCTTCCGAACAGGCTTAACGAGAAAGTCAACTGATCCTTTTAACATGCACTTCAGAACCACACTAATTGAATCGTGTGAAGACATCACTGTATGTTTATGATGCAAAAAATTCCTAACATTGTTTAGCACCACGACAAACAAAATATCAAGATAGTAAAGTTAACAAAAACATGCTTTGACATACTTATGACAGGAATGTTTTTGCAAACATCATGCTCCATGACCAAAGCAAGAAACGCATATCCCGATATTAATGGCAAATCCACTTCAGTTAATATGAGATCTATGCTATGATGTCTCTCCTTCAAAGTCTCCCACGCCATTAATCCATCAGGAACAGCAGAAACTGCTCAGAGAGAAAAGCATACATCTTCAGTCGAAGACCATGATACCGAAAATTGAAAATGGCATGATTTTTTATTTTTATTTTGCAAATTGCGAACTCAAATTGTACTCGAATATTAAATATAATGTTCAATTACATCATATAACAGAGAAAGAGGGAAAGAGGAATCAACATGTTACAGAGCAAGGGTCAGAAGTAAATTCATCCAGGCTACATAGCATGATAAATATTTTTTCATCAAGAACAGCAAAAACAGTAATGCCGCCTTATTCAGCCAAGCATGATAAATAGATTTAACACAAATTCCAGTTCCCTCAAAAACAAATCAGAAGTGAAATATCGATTTTTTTAATAAAAAAAAGAGGAATCTTTATCAAAATCAGCAAAAACAAGTCAAGATGATAGTGCAGCCACGAGAGACTGACATGTTAATATCACCAAAAAAAATCAAATTGTTGTCTACTTAACAAAGATAAGTTGATCGAGAAGAAAAAAGAAATGAGAATTTAAGTTCAATTAAATTAGACAGAAAAATAAAAATGATGGTAAAGCCAACGAAGAGTGAAAAGCAAGAAATTAAAACCTCTGTAACCGCATTTTCGGAGGAGAGCAACAATAATCTGACGAGTAGAATCATCCGCTTCGACCAAAAGAACCCTGAGCACCATCTTTGGTAGAAACTTTTCCCATTGAACCACCTCCGACGATCCAATATCCTTCTTCTCTGTCTCTAACTCCACCACCATCCCCCCCGCCTCTTCACTACTGCTACTCACCACCACCTTACCCATTCTCAAACACGATGATACTTACACAAAACAAAACAAAAAATTTGAAAATTTGAAAATTAACACAACAAACAAACCCTAATTTCTTCAGAGAAGAAAAATCAAAATGAAAACTGTAGCGGTATCAGAAAGAAAAAACGAGAAGAGAGAGCGGGTTAATGTTAGAGCAAAATTAACCTCGTCCTTAGCAAGACAGTAATCAAAAAGAAATAACTGAAATTAATTTTAGTGAAGAGATGAGTTAGCAAAAACTGCCTCCTTGTTCCAACTTGCACTCACAACCGCAAAACCGCTGAAAATATCTTCTCGTCTGAAGGATTTTTTAAAATTTTTTAAGCTGAGAGAGTTTCGGTTTTTTTATTTGATTAAGGAGATCAGAGGGTGGATCAAAAGGTGGCTCCCCATTGGCAACTGGTTGGTTTAGATGACGTGTCAACACATGGGCCACTGTTTTTTATTTTTCTTGTTAGGAACCGGTACTTCTATCACTATGCTGCGGTTTTAATTGTCTTCTCTGGTGGGGGCATATCTGGACACGTGTTGCGTAGTTTTGGGATTGTTGGGAGAGATATTTTTGAGAGGGGTTGCCACGTTGGCCTTGGAGAGCATAGTTTGAGATCTTATGGTGAAGCGTTTGGCACGTGGAACGTTCAAGCTAACCTTTTCTTCGTGTATTAAACTCAAGATAGAGTCGATGACTTTTAATTTAATTTTAAGTTTTTCTTTAGTAATATTATTCTTCTGGTCTAGTAAGTAGTACACTGCATGTCTTATCTGTTTACACTTTACTTAGAATAAACGTGGATCGCGCTATGCCAAGAGTTTGTATTTTTTGTATAAAAAATAATATCAAGGTACCGTAAATATATTTTAAAAAAATTTAAAAAAATAATAACAATTCATATTATACTTCTAACCAGGTTTAATAAGTTAATTTTATTTTGATTAAATAATAAAAATAAACAATGATTGTTAACATAAATTTTTTAAGAAAAAATCATGATAATCTAAAAATTACCTTTAAAAGTATAAAATTAAATAGAAAATAACAAAAAAAAATTGAGTCAACTCGAGATAATGTAATAGACAAGTAACTTAGGTAATAAAAGACGAGTTAATCCAGGGTAACCCGCAAACCCCGTGATCCGGGTCATAAGATCATAATAACTCATATAAAAAAAATTGAATAAAATCACCTTAGTTACTTTTTTTTTATAAAAACTAAATCGAACAAAAAATAATCATTCCTAATATTAGTCTTGTTTCTTTTTTCTTTTAAAAGGATAGATAACGTGTTTTTTGCTAGCCCAGATTCCAGCCACCTCTGTGATGACTAGAAAATCATAACAGTGAGTTTTTTACTCTAAAAACTCAATTTTTAATCCATTTCACTTAAAAATACATTGTCAATGTTTTAGGCATCTTTAACTGGTCTTTTTTCTTTTTCTTTTATTCATTGTCAATAAATCTAAACAAATTATTCTTTAATTTGACTTCAAAAGTATGCAACCGTCTTAAAAAAGTTTGAGAACTGTAATAAAAAAAAAATTGAATAGAGAGTCCAAGTGAAAAAATGTGTGAGAAAAATATCAGACATTTTAGTATTTTCTATAATATCTTTTTTTTTTATCATTTTGAAGTATAGTTCAATTGATAGAATTAACAATCACTTGAAATAAAACTTGTATCACGTGCACTAGTCATAAATGTTTCGGCAAAATAAGTTTTTGCGGTTGTTGGCTGCGTGTAAATTGGGTTAGACTAAAGGTGATTATTTTTGGTTTGGTTTTTATCTAAAAAAGTTATTAAAATAAAATTTTTAAAAATTAAAAAATTCAAACTGGAACCAGTTCAAACCGGCTGGTTTTGGTTCAGTCCGGTTTTTTACCATAAAAACCGGAAAAACCTATATTTTTTATTTGGGCTTTTTTTTGGCTTTCTGATGGACTTTCTAATAGGCTTGTAATTGATGTTAATATTATCAAATTTTGTTACAAGATTCTATAATATATTTAACTTTTTTTGTCACAAAATATCCATTTATATTAAATTATTAGTGCTAATATTGTGTTCATATGTTGTAAGTCTTTCTACTATTTGTGTTTTGGACACCTGCATCAGAGTTTAAATAACACACACAAAAGTTAAAATCTAAATTACAAAGCACTGTCTTCAAAAGGGCTTAAAAAAAAACAATATATAACCTTATCATAAAATATAAAACACTTCATGCAAAAAATATAAATGAAAAATATAAAGCACTGCTTAATTATCATCCGTTGCTAGATGTAACTTTCCACCAAATTCTACAAAATAAAAAATTAGACATGTTAGATAATTGCAACCGCTTTAATTAATAAATCACAAAATAAAAGGTGCAAGTTTAAAAAAAAAAAAATTAGCTCACTCAAGGTTTTTATAAGTTTCAAGATCATTTATCAAGTTTCTAAATGATAATTGAATATCAATGCAGTAATTGTGAAAGCATATACTTTTACACCACATTCTAAACACTAGAGAAAATCAAGCAAAAATCACTATGTTTCCAACAACAGCACTGGTCTAATAACATAGTTCAACAACACACTAAGCCATACACATGCCGATGAAAGTAAAACAATCTAGGTAAGAATTAAGGTTTCTTTGGTCTTCATTTTTCATTTGCATATTTGTTTGCATTTGTCACATTATGTCCAGTAATTCATTTCCTTGAAGGAAAAACAGGGAGCTGGAATATACATGTTGGCTGCTGTTTAATGCTTAATTGCTTACTGACAAGGACCTTTAATCAATAATGTTTCTCGACAATAATTTTTCCCACTAAAATGAGCAAAACCCAGATCCAAATTCTCACTTTAGTTAACTACAACAACTCAAATCTAAGTTCTGCTCTCCTATCCATACAGCTAAAAATCAAAACTTCTTTTAAGGACAAGGTTTCTGGGAAACGGAATAACCTTTCAAGGTTTGTTATATACAAAAAACTCAAAAGATCATTAAATACAACAAATCTCAAAAACCCATTTGCAAAATCACAAGAAAAATCTACTAAACATAAATCAAAAGACAGTACACACACATGCACACAGATACATATACAGAAACAGATTTTTCAAATTTTATACAAACAACAACTTCAACACAGTATTTAATGGAAGAAAAAACTAGTGCAAAATATGCTTCCAAAAGGTTAAATCACACAAAATTTAGCAGAATAAAACCTCAAACAAGTACACTCTACTACAAATAATAATAATAAAAGTTATAAAAACAACTTATTAAGAGCTCAAAAAAAGTGAAAACTGGATTGTGAGTCGTTAAGATATGTATACCAGAAGAAGCGAGTCCTGCTGGCCATGGCTGATCTCAGCTTCTTTCACTTTCTGTGCAACAACCTAATCGAATACGAAACAGAGATATAAATTAGTCTCACATTTAAAAACAAACACGATTGTGAATTAGAAAAAGATAATTCTCAAAAATGAAAGGATTGAAACAGAGATTTTAGAATTTTTCGCTCAATTTTGATGAAACTCGGAGCTAAATTTAAGCATATTCCCAGAATACCAAATCAACCAAAATACGACTTTAAGCTCAAACACTGATTTTTTGTAAGGATATACCAACAAATAAAAAGATCATAAAGCATATATTTTAAAAAAAAGAGATTGACAGAAAAAAAAATCATACCTGGTGTGAGTTGCGACAAGATTCAAGGTCGGGTGTGAGAGAGGGAGGTGACTGATTTGCTAGATTTGGACTCTGGAGGTTAGGTGTGCCGACGTGGTGTGTGTCATGCTGTTACGGGTGACACAATTAAAGAACCTATTTGTATTGGGTGAGGCAACAGAGGCTTCTGTTTGCAAGGATGAGCTGAGGGATTAACGCAGTCTATTTTACTGCTTAACCATCGATGAGGAGGGTGAGAGTGAAAGGGAAGAGGTGCAAACAGGGTGTTCCTTAATTCCAGGAATTCATTCATTTCTCATTGTATTTTCTGCCCTCTTTCATGCAGACTGTTACACGTTTTTATATTGCCTGGTGTTGGATTCCCCTTCTTGTAACAGAATGAGGATACCTTAATAAAACGGTGCGTATTGAACTCATCTAAACGATGAGTTTTAAAGACATAACAAAACGATGCGTTTAAAGTAAATTACCACAGTAACCTATTTTGAATTAAGGCCGCCATTATCTTCTCCCTCTTGTAACAATTGCTCCCCCTCGAAACCAACCTTGTCCTCAAGGTTGAATTCTGGAAATCGCAGCTTCAATTCTTCCTTGAACTCCCAAGTCGCCTCTGCAAGTGGCAACCCTTCCCAATGTATGAGAACTTGCGTGACTGCCTTGTTATTATGTCGAATCATCCGTCTGTCCAAAATAGCCCGGGGTTGCAGAGCTGGTCCTGACTTCATAATAGGAAGAGAGTGTTGCACCACCCGATTACCCACATGTTTCTTGAGTTGGGAGACATGGAATACTGGGTGAATCATGGAAGAAGAAGGCAGATCGAGCTTGTATGCCACCGCACCCACCTTGGCAATTACCAGGTATGGCCCATAGTATTTAGCTGCTAATTTTTGAGATGCTCTGAA
>Ga0325403_1003828_pt1 | contig 13834 bp, 9 predicted proteins | sample PopdelMetagenome_19_FD_205665 | JGI IMG/M metagenome (GOLD analysis project Ga0325403, IMG submission 205665) | Populus deltoides microbial communities from Bellville, Georgia, United States - Xylem-PdKOR-R4 | ecosystem: Host-associated > Plants > Phyllosphere > Stem > Wood/Secondary xylem...
ATAAAAAAATATATATAATATATTTAATTTTTTTTTTATATATATATATATATATATATATATATATATATATATATATATATATAGAGTAAAGGTGATAAATATCTACTGTCATTATTCGCAGTAGCTTTCAAGTATGCAATAAAGATTGAATCCCAAGATTTAGATTTCTTTTCTTATGCATGATTAGAGATGATAGCTTGCAAGGTTGGCTCAAAACCTTACTAAAAGTGGCATCTTCAATTACAATTCTACTTGTAAAAGAATCTGCAGTTACATATGCATATGATTCAATATCCCCCACGCAATCGAAAGGGCGGTTCCTACACTTAGAAATTGTCACACATCAAAGTAAACCTAAAGTTGGTCCCTTACATAATAAAAATCAATCTCAATAAATATAATTCTCATATGAAATGCTAGATCAAAAAAGAGATATGTGGCTCCAATATCATCACACCATAACTTTGGATAGCTAGGTAATGTAATATGTAGATCATAAAGTATGGACTGAATCCATTATATCTCAACTTTTGTGTTTGGAAGAGCTTTGTATTCTGATTTAGTGCTGATGCAAGTCATGATTTGTTGTTGTTTACAACTCTATGAAATGAGATTGTAGCCATGAAAAATATAATATGCACCAACACTTCTTTGATTGTCACTATCACCTGCCTAATTTGTATCACTAATTCCATGAAAGGATTGATCGATTTATGGAGTAAATCATAGATTAAATGAAATTGTGTTTGAGATATCAAAGAATTCTTTTCACTGCCTGCCAATGAGTATCCTTTGGTTGGTGCATGAACTTGCTTACACAGTAAATTAACACTATATGCAATTTCTGGACTTGTAAATCCAAGATATTGTAGAGCTTCAACAGTGCTTTTATAGAGTTGAGGATCATTGAAGTTATATACTTAAAATTTAGGGAAGTGACTGGTGGTAGATATAGATGCTAAACAAGGTTTCACTTTGTAAATGTTTACCTTTTGAAGCAGGTCAGCAATATATTTTAATTGGGTGAGAAATATGTCATGACTTTGACACAAAGTTTCAACACCAAGAAAGAAGGATAGAGGCCTTAAATCTTTAACTAGAAAAACTATGGACATTTGGTAGATCAGTTGATCAATCGCTTTTGTGTCAAAGCCAGTAATAATAATATCATCAACATAAATGAGAATGATGGTATGAACTTTGTCTTGATAAATAGTGTATAAAAAGACATCTATTTTAGAGTTTGTAAAACCCATTTGACTTAATTGATTTGTAAGTCTTGAAAACCATGTCCTTGGAGCTTACCAAAGACCATATAGAGTTCTTCTTAATTTATAGACATGATATGTATAATTAGGATGAATGAATTATTATGGTTTTTGCATATAGATATATTATTGAAAGAATACATGAAGGAAGACATTCTAAATATCTAAATGATAAAATTTCCAATAAGTAGAGACTAGAAGAGAGATAACTAAGAAGATTGTGTTTGGTTTAACCACTGGAGTGAATATGCTTGTATAATTAACACCTTCTTGTTGATGGAAACCTTTTGTTATAAGACATTCTTTAAAAAGCTCAATGCTTTTATAAACTTATCTTTTAACCTGAAAGGTCCACTTGTTGCCAATAAAATTATGATTTTGTTATGGTAAAACTAATCCCAAGTTCCATTTTGAATAAGAGCATTGAACTCATCAGTTATTATTTCATGCCAATGAAGATATTTTAAAGCTTCTGTATGACATGTAGGCTCATGAGGAATGGAGGTTATTTTAGCAATAAGTACTCGAGGAAAAAGATATTTGATATATCCAACATATGGTATCTTTGGTTTGATACTATTGATTTGGAACTTTATAGTCATTCTTTGTGAAGTAAAAGTTGTTGTGTTACTTAAAAGTAGAATTTTGTGTGTAAACCCCAGATAAGATTTTCTCAAGTAGAAAAGGATATAATAATAATTATAGGGATGGTATACAAACTAAGATAATTTAATTAGGAAGTATTTTAAATTTAAAAAGGAAAAAAAAAAGTAGGGCAGAATTGAATTAAAGGGAGGTGGTTTAGGGTTAAATTTGATAGAAAGAAAATATATAGTAGGGGTCCAACTAAAAATTAGGCAAACATGAGGGACTAATCTATATAAAGAATAAGTTGGCAACTATATAAAACTTTTTTTTTCTATGAAGATTGAAGCATTCAGCAATTGAATGGGGGAGATTAGGTTTCTTCATGTTTCTCTTATAAATTCCTTAAGAGAAAACTAAAGATCAGCTAAGTAATGAAATTAAAAAGAATCAATGAGAGCTTGGAAGGAGGAATTTGGGTTAGTTAAAAAGGTTCTCGTAATCTGAAAATTAGGGTTCTTAGAAAACTTTAAAGGAAAAAGGGGTAAAGGGGGTTTGAAGTATTTGGAAATTCTCATTTGTTTCACCATTAATGGTAGTTAATTTGAATCGTTGAGTAATATCCAAAATGTTAAAAATATTAGTGATGTTTAAGACTTGAAATTATAGGAAAATTGTTGTTAGAAATGTGTATTTGAGATTGATTGATATTTATGGATATGGATAAGTTATTGATTTCATAAAATGGAAAGAAAAATTTAGCTTCCAATCTTGAAGGGTTTCGATCAAGAAACAAACTAATAGGGAGGGCTGAATTGGTTTGATTAAGTTGTAAAATTAATGTAATAAGTGTTAGGTTAGTTGTAAAAAGAGATGGGTAAATTATGAATTGTAAAATAAATAAATAAATAAAAGATTGGAAAAGGTGCATATTCCTTTGGAAGGTTTTGGTTGCACTAGCTAGAAAGGAAATTGATTATAATGCTTTATTTTAATATGTAATCTATATAGAATTATGTTACAGGGAGGAGGGGTCAAAACATGAATTAAAGGGAAAATAGCTTAAATTTAAAAGGAAAAGAGAAGATGAATGCTACAGCCCTTTCCAATGGAGGTTTAACCATAGGGAAAAAGAGGAAAGAATGGTTTAATACCCAAATAGCATTTGTAAGACATAATGTTAGGTTATGTGTGTGTGTGTGTGTGAATCTTGAGCAAATTGACATAGTGTGCTAATGATAAAAAAAAAAAAAAGGATAACATATTAAGCAATTAACCAAGTTACCTTTGTTAAAATGAATGGGTGAAGGAGGAGTTAGACTTTGTACAAGTTACCTTTGTTAAAATGAATGGGGGAAGGAGGAGTTAGACTTTGTATAATTTCTTATTTGAAAGACTGTGATTATAAGGGTTAAAAGCAAATAGGGTATGAGCATGAAATTTAGAATCTAAAAGTTGATAACGGTTATGTTTTGTTAATAATGTTTTAATGGGTGACATAGAGGAAGAAGAAAAATTAATAACTCTAACGTGCATTGATATAATATTGATGTTTAACTTAGTAGGATGAACATAGGAGAAAGAGAAACAAGAACAAGTAAAAGAAATGATAGAAGGGAAATTGAATTTGAATTGGTAAAGAGTTCGGCCAAGGAAGTTATGAAAAGGAATGAAAGTTTTTATCAATTTTTTTATTAGAGTTGCACTCAAAATTTATAATTTATAGTGTGGAAAATATGTATAACAAAACAAAATTGTAGAAAAAATTTAGAAATGGAGAAGGTGGCATTTTTTAAATGTCTAAAAATTGATCTTACATGAATAATAATGGTTAAAAACACTTACTGATGCAAGAGAGATTTTAGGACCCACTTAGCAATAAAGAGGCATAGCTAAAGGATTTATTTCGATAAAAAGTGTGATTTGTCAACTTGTGACTAGGGACCACAACATGTTCTATCATTTTCTCATTATCATTAAGATAATTATAGTTGTCCTTTTTTGAATTTGATTTTTAATCAAATTCAAATTTCAAAGAAGAGAATGAGTTTGTTTGGGATTTTATTTTTCAGAGGCCATTACAAAGAAACACTAGAGAGGATATTAAAAAACAAATAGGGAGAGGACATTACAAAGAAGCGGAATAAATCACATTATGCAAAAAAAAAAATACCTAGAACATCAGTGTACGCAGCCACCCCACAAAAAAAAATATAAAAACCAAAAAACAAAAAGTTGGGCGTGTCTCATAGCTGGCTCTCCATTAATGAGAGACAAGGCAGCAAGGCTAATTCACATGGACACTTCTCTCTCACAGGATACTGCTTTGTCGTTGCTCCCTCATTCCGCCAGCAACCCAGTAACAGAGTGGCATCTTGTATAATTGGCTTTGCACTAACTCGTCAGCGGTTTATGTTGATATTTGGTAGGTGATAGGTCTTCGAATCAGGAATCCAACAAAATTGATTTTGTATCAAATGGACTTCTCTAACTCAAGATATTCAAGTCGGAATGGTTGAAGATCAATATTATCAAAATGCGATATTTGTCTTTGAAGGCTATAATTTCCATGCTCTTTCTCTTTTTATTTTTCTTGCCATATATGTATAGAAAAGTATGGATGTTAGCTTCTCAATTTCACTGGAATCACTTCATTTCAATCTCTAGAGCTCAAGCTTTGCACAAAACATTGACTGGAGGTCAAATCTGTCAATTATCTTCGATTTACTTCTTTTTGAATATTTCATCCAAAAATGCATTTAAAACATAAAACAAAGAATATCAAGACATTTTATATATAAAATATAGGCAAAATACTAGGTAAATTTGAATAAAACTATCGAATAATATGGTTGCATCACATATCAACAAATCTCCTTATTTCATTGGCTTGGATTTAGAAAATCAGGATGGACAAATATTTTATTTAGTGCATTGACTCTTAACTTTGAAGAACTATAGTGCATGGACTTACTTCTCTGTCAAAATAGTGAGTGAGATGAAAGAGACGTAAAAACAATACAATTCAATATCAAAGTTGTATGCCCTGTGTGAAAATAAGTTCAACTGGATTAGTACCTGCGAAACTTCCTAGGAGATATGGAATGAAAGTAAAAGAGACCAAGGCGGACCATCTGATGTACAAGTTCAAATTGTTTTAGAATGAAAGCATTGCTGAATTGTACACAAGAGATTCACGCACTTATCTTACTGGTAAGGAGTTTTATGACGTGGATTTATGAGGTTTTCTCAAAGTTTGAGGAGTGAAATTAAATCACTATAATTAATTTATAATCTAAAGATCTAAAAACGACATCACTTGATAAACCACATAGATCTTTTACCACACATGAACTCATAATTGATTCGGATAATGAGAGTGAAAGTGATATATTTTGTTTTAACATTCATTAGATTGTGACATCTTCGGTAAATGCGCTCAAAACACATCAATAATGTCATTTGTACACATGTTTTAGGAAGGAAGATTCGGATAATGAATATTATAAATATAAATATTAATTTCATCACGGGTTTTGGGATTCGTAGCTTTGCTGCATATACTAAGATGAGTAAAGAACAAGAGAAAACTCCTCGCGTAGTCATCTTAAGATGAGTTAAAACGGTGGTGACTCGTTGCATGGGGCCCGAGGAGGAAGATGAAAAGAACCTTCCATTACATGACGCCTCTCTTTTTAATTAGCTGTTCTTCAATTCTGGATGCCCGCCCATAGCGACAGACAAAAAGATAATCGAAAACGTCATCTTCAACAACTTTCAATTCTGGGTTCAAATTTAATAATATTAATGAATTTAATAATATTTATAATATTAATTATGTGTTGCACAAGTTTTTATATTTTTTTTAGTTTCTTTAAATTAAATTTATGGTTTTTCTTTAATAGTAATAATATTGTTTTTTTAAATTAATAATAATAATTTTACTCTTCAAATCAAATCTATGGTTGTTTTATAATATTAATAATATTTTTTTAAAATTTATTAATTATTATATTGACAATATTAATTTTTTAAATATTAATAATAATATTAAACTTGTCTAACCTAAATTTAAGTAGATCTAACTGCAACGGCAAGTCTAACAGCTTTGACCCCCTTTTAAAGCCAAATCCCGGAGCGTGGGTCTAAAACCCCTGCGAGTGTCTGCAGACCTCAGGCATGAATCAGCAGACCTAGATAGATCCCATGCAAGCAGGTCTGTAGACCCAAAAAAGCGCAAAAACTTTCTTCACGTGTATTAGATGCACCAGCCACTTTTTCACTGTCTGTTTACTCTAGTCCTTGACTCTTTTTTTTTTATCAAATTTTAATCCCTCAATCCATAATTGTTTTAGATTGATATAATTGAATTTAACTTTGCAAGATTGAGCATCAATCGTGTGTCAAAAAATTGTTATTTCAATTTCAAATAAATTCAATACGAAAGGATCAAATTAAAAATTAAAAAATTGAGTGATCTAAAAGAAAAAAAGGGACTGAATATTTTCCTTTCTTGTGCAATTTAGTCCCTAGTTCTTACAAGAAAAAAAAAGAGCTGAATATTTGTCTATTATTTAGATCTGGTCCCATAATTTTTATTGTTTTAAATTAATAAAATTATATATGATTTTGTCAAATCTACTATTAATTGAGAATTAAATTTGCTTATCGATACCTCAAGCAGCTAATACCAAACCAACCAAAACAAATAAAAAGTTAAATTTTAAATTCATCTAATATAAAAAAGGATAAAATAAGAAAAATGAATGATAAAAAAGATAGAGGGACCAAAAAAATGAATGGCAGTGCAAATCCACGATGATCCCTCGTTTATCATATAAAGTGCCTGTTCATGGAATCGCAGCTTTTGGCTTTTTTTAAAGCTTACGTGGTTTCATCCAAAAGCAAAATCCTGAAGTGTTTGGTAACAGTTAAAAGTCAACATCACAACCCATTCCGCACATGGTTTTACAGCTAATTTTTAAAAGCTACAATATATTGATTTTGATCTTCAACTCTTAATACAACTGTTAATTATCTTAAATACCTTAATTATCTTTAAGAAGATTGGTTGAAGACATTCATACCTTAATTTTAGCATTGATTGAAATATAGGATTTGTTTTTAAATGAAAGTAGATGGAGCAACGGAGTCTGAGAAGAGGATGAAATTAAAAACAGTAATTTAATAAAAGCGTATCAGGAGGAGGAGGAGGAGGAGGAGGAGGAGGGACACCAAGGCAGGCTAAATAGCCCAATAAATATATAATAAAGAGAGACTGATTCAAAGGGTATAAATTATAATCCTCGACGGAAAGTGATGGCTAGGGGATCTCTATCACTTTAATTCAAAGTCCAGGTAAAAGCCGCCTAGCAGTGGCTCCTCCCTCTTTCCCTTTTTTTAATTTATATATGGTACAATGTTATCAGCATTATCCAAAAAAACCCCCGTTTCTCTCGTAGCCTCTTTAACATCGGCAGCAGCAGCAACTCCTATCTCAATCTGTCTCTCGAGAGAGAGAGAAGAGAGAAAAAGAAGCCCGTTGCTTGAAGAAAGCCTGCGTTCTTGTTTTAGATTGAATATAAAATAAAACAAGACACCCAAGTCTTTCCTTTCTTTCCCTCTGATTTGATTCTGTGTTTGTGTTTTTCTCTTGTAAACAAAAAGAGGAAGGAACGTGCATGATGATAGTGGATGTTGAGGAGAACGACGACGTTTTGGTACCGCCAACCAATTTCTCCATGGTGGAAGACGGCATTTTCAGATCTGGCCTCCCTCAACCCTCCAATTTCGGTTTCCTTGAAACCCTAAATCTTCGATCAATCATGTATTATTATGCCCTCCATGGTTTTTTTTTTTTTTTTTTTAATATCATAGAAAATAATTAATTTATAATCGATATGGGATTTTGAGCAGATACTTGTGCCCAGAGGCTTATCCGCAAGAGAACATGGACTTTGTTGATGCTCATGATATTAAGCTCTTCCAGTTTGGAATAGAAGGCAAAACGGTGAGTTTATGATGATGGTATTTGTTTCCAAGAAGAAACTTGATAAACTATCATGGTGATACTGAGATACTAACTTGCAGGAGTCGTCTTCCACGTCGATTCCCAGCCATACTATAACGGGGGCTCTTAAAGTGTTAATCGGTAATTACTTAAAATTTATTTATTTCAATCTTCAACTATACAATTGTATACATCTGAATGCCTCATCTCTGCTCTGCTGTTTCCAGACGTGAGGAATCATCCAGTTCTGATTCATTGCAAACGTGGAAAGGTTAGTCCAATTCCATCCAACCTTTTTTTTTTTTTAATTGAGATTGTTTAACAATGTCTCCCCCCCCCCCCCCCATATTATCCAAATCTTTGCTCCCTTCCTTTGCCGCCACTAGTCTCGTCATATGCATTCTTCTGCTGCTTTTATTACTATTATTATTATTATTATTCAATCAAATGGAGTTAAATATACTAGAGAACAATTTCAATCAATCACACCTTGTTTTTTCTTTTTGTTATTTTTTGGGTGCTGAAGGTTTTCATCTTCATATGAATTTCCGTTTGATATTCAGTTGATTTGATTTCTTTTTTCTTCATCTCATACATGTCTGCCTCCCTCCCTCTTTTCCCCTTGTGAAGCTGCTTTCCATTGGCATACCCCATTTCACCTTCACGCTAGTTTGACTTGTGTTGCTTACATGCTTGCAACATTTCTGGCTCCAATGGCTCTGAAAACTGAGTTAATTCTCCCAGAAGAAGGCGTAATCTTCTCTTTTGAAAAAAAAAATAAAAAATAAAAAAATCCCAGTATGAACATTTAATTAGGTGAAATGAAGAGCCGTTATGAAGTTCAGATGTGCTGTTTCATATATTTATCATGTCCGTTTACCTTTTTCCAATTTTCAACAACATTAGTGCCATTTATTCTCCTTTTCATTATTCCATAAATCCTTATTCTTTCCAAAATAAGAACTCAATATGCTGTGAAAAAACAAGCTAATGATGGGTTCAGGTCAGATCCTGTAGCCTAGATGTCTTATAGCCTTTAAGACCGTACTTGACATGCTCGTCCTAGTTGTTACCTTCACCTGCGGTTGTTATTCTTAGAGATTCTCACCATCTATTCCCCTTTGATGCAGCATCGGACAGGTTGTCTTGTGGGTTGCTTTAGAAAACTGCAAACTTGGTGCCTGTCTTCAGTTTTCGAGGAATACCAGCGTTTTGCTGGGGTGAAATGGAGGGCCACTGACTTGAGGTTTATTGAGACCTTCGAAGTAATGTGCCTGAGGCAGTGTCTATACAGCATCATATACCAGTATCAAGGATATGGCTCAAACAAGAGGAGGTTACTTTACCAGGAAGAGGGTATACAGAAGCCAAAAATAAAGTCCATTTAAAAGAGCTCTGAGGATCCTTGTTTTTTTTTTGGGTTCCTGGTCACTCATTGTGGAGTTGCGTATGAGCTTTCTTTAAAAAAATCAGTTGCATGCTTTAGGATGCCGGATTGCATCTATACAGATTTTTCTTGAAACATCTATTTGTACCATGTTTTCCTGCGCGCTTTTTTTTTATTCTTCCAATTTTTCAATATTTTCTTACACTTGCAACTGTGAAAGATAGAATCATTTGCGGGAGACGAGTTCCAATGTACCATACTACTAATGAACAGATTTTACTAGGATCTTTACAATATTAAAGAATAAGTTCAAAGTTGTCTGACTGTTTTCCTTATGGTTTATACATAATGGCGTGGTCATTTGACGCTGAAGTTTCTGCATCAGTAGATGCTAGATGTCTTAAATTCAAATTTAAATGAATAAATATATTTTGAAAACACTTTTGAAATGGTGTTCTTTTAAATTTATTGGTAGAGATACTTGTTTGATTTTATGTAGTTTGAAGAATCCGAAATGAAGACATCATGAATTAAATAAAAAGTGAGGAAAATATTATTTTAACACTTAATTTAGTAATTATAGCATAGTTTTGAAATCCAACCGGGTGATTGACTCGGCCTAATGATCAGATCACAGGTTAAATAGATTGAACCCGAGTCAACCCAAAAAAATTAATAAAAAATAATTGCGATGTCCGGTCGTCATCATGCCTTACACGAAAAGACCTAAAGCTAAAATCCATCGTCCTCTCTTGCATAGTCTTATCTCTATATGTCACTCTCCCAAATAAATCCAGCAGAGCCCCTTTCCTAGCTGGAATTCAACAATCCACCATTCCCCCACCACTACAACTGCAAACCTGGTCAATAGCAGCAGTTCCCACAACAGCCATGTAGCAGCTCCACCACCACCACTCTACATTCTCTATCGATTACAGTCCTTTTATCACCAAATCACAACATTTATTGCCCTTCTCACACCACCCAAATCCTCTCTCCATAGTAGCCTTTACCAGCAATCCATAAAAAAACTCGAGCGACCGGCCACCACTTTAAACTAATAGTATCTCCACCATAGCCCTTCTCCTCCACCTCTCAGCTTTTTTACACACAAATCCTCAACAGTCTCTCTCCACCATGCTGCTCGCTCCCCTCCCCTCTAATCTATTCTTATAAAGGCTTGAGAGAATTGTAAGATAAATGAAGAAAACAAACAGCACGGTCGCTGAGTTATAAAGCAACAAACAGCACAACCGCTTGAATCTATAAAGAATAAAAAAAAGAAAGGCAGCCGGGTATCAGCCGAGTTTACCCGGGGCGACCCGTCGGGTCGATCAGGTTCTACCGGGCCAACTTCCTAGTAGATTTTTACTTAGATCCGAACTGATTTCAGGTCCAGATCAACTCGCCGTATCGGTTCAAGTTTCAAAAACTATGAATTACAATTTTAATTATTTTTTAAAAATTTTATTTGTCCAAGTGTAATCCTTGTTTGTAATTTTGATGATAACAAATGATTATTTTAATATTAATATGCCCTTTTGCTCCTAAGAAAACTATTAGTTTTCCCCCTAACAAGGCTAGCTAGTGCCCTCACCTATAGTAAATAAATCATTCTTTTACCTTTTGCTCTGATTGCATCATTTCTTCACTTTAAAAGAGTTTAATTGTTTCTAATAAAGACTTGAGCTTTTTAGTTCATTATGTTTTAAGCAGAAAACCAATCATTGTTAAATTGTAAGTGGCATTGTTACTCTTGGAAATTAAGTTAAGTTAAGTTAGTGTTTATTTCTGAGTTGAGTTTATTACTCAGATTCATATAAGTTTAAATATTGCATTTTGAGCACTTGGAATATAATAATTTCTTTTCACAACCACCTCATGTATATATTAGAATGAACAAGTAAAAAAACCATCTAATAAGTGGTTCAGTTATAAAAGATTGAGATTAAAAAGTTTATTCTTTCTGTGATTTTAGGTTTGATTCATCTGGTTGTTAATATGATGACCACTAAAAGTTTATATGGTCATTAATTTTATGGCCCGTGGAATTAGTCAACATACATACAAATTGATGCGAACATCTATGTTAATTAAAAAAAAAAAGAAGGAATGGACAACTAAGAAACTAGAGGAGAATTTAGCCCAATGAGATTTGAGCCTTTCATCTTCTTGATGAGAGTTTTTACATATCTTTTGAGTTATAATTAAGATGACTCTATTTTTTTTTTTGTGCTAATTCATTACTGCGTGATCTCATGACTCTTCATTTTGGTCAATCACATGCTAAAAGTAACCGAAAGACATTTTGTTAAAGTGGCATATGTATAGGATTAATTAAAGAAGCCGTTTTTTGGACTTATGTGTCCTTCTTTGTTTCTCTTTGCTCGATAACTAGCAAAAGGATGGTTCGGAGTATCGTGATAAGCATTAAAAAATAATATTTTCATATCATAAATAACATAATATTAATTTAAATAAATATCTAATTTAGTTTTTTTATTGATTACATGGTCATTTTTCATAAAAAGTAGAGATTCAAGGGAAACTAAAAAGATTATAGTTGACTTGAGCTACATTAAAATATTTAATAAAGATATCTAAATAATCACCAATTACATATCTCATTTAAGTGAAAAAAGGAAAAGAAGAGCTTACAAAATTAAAAAAACCGAAGAAATTGACCACACGATTCCAAGATTCTAATTTAAGAGAAAATAATCAAAACGATCTTCCAATATTTTATATTAGTTGATTGATTTTATTTTTTTTATTTTATAAGTGTCCTTAAAATTATAAATTAAAGTCTAGAATACAGGAAGAAACAAGTAATTTTCTAGAGAATATAAAAAGTACTAGAGTCGATTTCTTTCGTAACCTAAAAAATAATGTTAAAATCTAAATCGGTATGACAAACTTGTAAAAAAATAATTAAAAAAATAAAAAACAAATTTGATATAAAAAAAATTATAAAATGATGTAAATGTATGACTCGAACCACAAAACCAAGATATCATCATAAAATCAAAACAAAAAAAGTGTTTAATCTTTAATAAATTTATTATTGAATGATAAAATCAAAAAATAAAATTGGTGATAAAAATACATAAAAAAATATTGATATTGATTTGGGTTAAAATTTCATACTCATAATCCGATCACGAGACTGAGATCACTGCAAAAAATAATTAATGAAGCCCAGTTCTAAACCAATTAAATATTGAAGGATAAAATTAAAAAAAAAAATCAATTTCAATGAAAGAACCAAAAAAATAATAATTAAAAGAATAAGAGTAAAAAAAAATCAAATAATTAGGGATTATATTGAAAACAAATATATTTTTAAAAATAACAATCAAAAGAATGAATTTGATATAAATACCAAATAGGACAAAATGTTAATGGATAAAATAAAATAAAAAACCCAAAACAAATAAAGAGAAATTAAAAAAATAAGAGCCATAATTAAAAAAAAAAAAAAAAGAAGGACTACTCATAATTTTGATTGGACTAAAATGTTTTCCAAGGTGAGGAGACAAAAAAAAAAATCCAACCACCACCTAACCATTGTGATATAGCCTACATGTGTCATCCTAGTGGATGTGCCTTAGTGTTATCCTTTGGAAGAGATGGTGGTCAACATTTTTTGGCAGTTACAAGATGCCACATACGCTGTCCAAAGAGTATGGGCGCCTCCCACAAGTTAACGTGTGCGCTGCACGGACCAACAACTTTTCTCTATTTTTTTAATTTAATTTATGCAAATATATAAATGTTCATGATCTCACATGACATTAACAAAAAAACCATAACAAAAAGACCGAAAAGCCCCTCAGTTCTAGCTATAGATTTTTTTAATTCAATGGGTACTTTAGCTTCATTGTGCCAAGAAGGAGAAAAAACCGAATCCGCCTCTATTCTAACAGTTAAGAAACTCAACTTTTGATGATATTTTAGATATTATATTGTACAAATAAAAGGTTAAAAGATTTCTTTATCCTCATTTAATCTTGTAATAGCAAATATGCTCGTGAAAAATATCATATTACCCTTGAAAACATGTTATAAAACTTAAACTATGAAAAAAAATAATTATTTTTATATGCAAATCTATAGTGAAATGTGAGTGTATGAACAATAAAAAACTTAACTCTTCCGGCTTTTGTTTAATAAGAATTTTATTCTTATCATTTAAATTCTTAGTCGATAAAGTTTTATTGTGTTTTACGGTTCTCTATTCAAATTTTATTTTAAAGTTCTTGTTCTTCATGTTATACAATTGTTTTTTTTTTTTTTTCTGAATTTTGTGCATTACTTTTCAATGATAGTAGGCTAACCCCCTTCCAAGAGGAGAGATCCACCATGGTAATATTTGGGGTGAAGTTTTTCTATAAGATGCCTCGGGAGAGGGTCTAAATTAAAAGAACAATAATATTCTACGCTAATCATCTTTAGAAGGCGTTATTTTTAGGTGCATTATTATTCCTTTATTAATTTTTCTATTTCATATTTTTATTAAAAAAATGGTTTTTAGTTGCCCTTCAAGAGAAGGAATTCATTGACTTATTTAAGTGGGAAGTT
>Ga0325403_1003831_pt1 | contig 13830 bp, 11 predicted proteins | sample PopdelMetagenome_19_FD_205665 | JGI IMG/M metagenome (GOLD analysis project Ga0325403, IMG submission 205665) | Populus deltoides microbial communities from Bellville, Georgia, United States - Xylem-PdKOR-R4 | ecosystem: Host-associated > Plants > Phyllosphere > Stem > Wood/Secondary xylem...
TTTTTTTTTTTAATTTGGTTAGTTGTTAAATTTTAATAAACTAATTATTTTATGAAATTAACATGTAAAGAAAGATTTTACTATTTCCAGTCGAGTGTGGGAGAATCATAATGCCATTAGGTAGAATTGAATTCAAATTGTGATTTTTTTAATTATAATTTTATTTTTTGTAATATTAACCAATAATTTTTTTATATGAACCAGGTTGCATGATTTATGGCACGAGGCCCATAAAAATCAAAGAAATATATGCTAAATATAAAGGTCTTCCAGGCTAGGAAGACGTGGCTATATGGGAGGATTTCAAACCTCCACACGTCTTAGAGGGTATCTAGGATGCTTATATCCATCTCGTGACATCTAAACATTTCTTATAGCGATCGCAGTCCGGTGCAAAGAACCGGACCAAGAAGATTCATTGTTCCATTACCACACACATTAGTCAATACATTCTATTTGTTTCGTATACAAAACAGATGGTAAGATTTTGTTTTGCAAGATACTTTTTTTAAAAAAAAAAATTGTTGTATTATATGAAAATGTTTAACTAACAATAACTTTCTTTTGCAAGCTATGGTGCTTGGACACGATCCAAAACCAATTAAGCTTTTTGTTGAAATTCATGTGTGAAATGAGAACCATTAAAAATAGATGCAAAAGCTTATGGATAGCCGAACTTTGAAGTTCATGGTAAGTTGGATATCAACAAAAAAAAAAGTTATTTTTTTTAATTTCCTGACTTTTTTTTCTTTAGAAAACCTATAACACTTGATTGCATGAGTGATGCAAGGACAGTACTTCAACCCATCCGGGGCACGATCTGGATTTGTGATTGGAGGCTTCATCTAACAGTGGACCCCATAGAAATCGAGTTTATGATATCTCCAACATTACGACCAAGGATAAATGGATGGGTCGTAGTGTATTGACTATTGGTTCCTCACTATTGAGATCGAGCTAGCAATCTTCAGAAATCTAGGCAATTATACGAGAACAAGTTGAAGCTTAGACACCCAGCTTAGTGTTAAGATGACCCAACTTAGGTGTGAGATAGCTGGCCTAAGGGATAAAGTGAATATCCTCGAGCAGCTATTGGCGAACACTCACTGGTATATGTGGTGAACCTCATCGCCCTCCTGATTCCAGCAAAGATCTGTTCCCATCTCCTCCTTCAGCTTTTGTTCACTAGATAAATTGTAGTCAATAATATTTTTTAAATTAATAATAAAGATTTGGTTTTTTATTTTATTTTAATTTTTTTGTATTTTAAATTTTAATATTTTTTTAATTATTAAATAAAATATTGACAGAATTACCGACATAATATAAAATATGAATAGAATTACCAATGAACTATGTCCCTCAAAAAGTTTCAGAGAGTTGAAAGAAAATTACAAGAACTTGCCACTAAAAATTACAGATAAAATTACCGATGAACTAAGTCCCTCAGAAAATTTCAAAGAGTTAGAGAAAAAATTTATAGAACATACCACTATTAAATGTAATTCTCTGACAGTTACATTTAAGTCGGTAACATATATAATTACTTATGGATTTATTTATGAAAGTAATGCCTATAATTTTTTTTTTCATTGTAAATCTATTAATAATTATATTACTATTAGACTGACCAATAAAATATAAATTATCAACATTATATATTTTTTTTTTGGATGATTTTTTTATTAATGATTCCATCAATAAAATGAGTTTTGATTGAATCATTGTTTAAACATAGATAAAATGTGATATATAATATTCTGGTAGTGTTGATGTTTTCAAGTAATCATCTTCATAGAAGGGATTGCTGCAACTACACGGCGACAATGATCGATATTAATAAAAATTGATTTTCTGAACTAGATCCCAAGATATGATCTTTTCATAGTGGAAGTGGGTCGTCCTTGATTGTGACAAGAAGCTACTATATATATAATTAAGGCCAGTGGCTTTAAACTAATTAAGTACAGTTCATGAGGAATTAATGATGCCTGATCCTTTAATTTTTTTTCTTTGATTCTGCTCTTGATCAAGTCTCTAATCTATGCTTAAGTTGGAATAATTATTCGACAAAAACATGAGCAATAAAAAAAAAAAGAGTACCTAGACAAGCAAATTTAGACCACATGTAGCCATGAAAGCATATTGACCTTAATGAGCAAGAAGCTTTATATATATATATATATATATATATATATAATTGTCCTCTCTCATTTCAGTCTCTGATCCACTCATATGTATCCCTTTTGTCTATTTCTTTTGAGTATTAACTTAAACTCTGGTCCGCTTTTAAGCACTGTCTCCTCTTAATTTTTCCTTTCTTCTTCCCTTCAAACCCTCACTCTCCCTGCGCCCAATTTCTCATCCGTAAATTTAAAATTTACAGAGAGCATGCCTGAATGTCCAGAGAAAGGTAAGAAGTACAAATGTCTATGTTTGCATCTCTAGATCGATCCCTCTCTCTCTCTCTCTCTCATGTAAAATTAATCCATTTTGTCCATGTAGCATGTACTTATCTGATCAGGTGTACTAATTTGATAATCCTCCCTTCTTGCTTACTGTACAGGAAGAGATTTGATGAGCTAGGCAAGAAGATCAAAAGAGAATCAGATGCCACTTATCAAATGGGAAGAAGACACATGCTGGGTCCTCCTGGAACCCTAAATACAATTACTCCTTGCGCTGCCTGTAAGCTCTTAAGAAGGAGGTGTGCACAAGAATGTCCATTTTCTCCATATTTCTCTCCACATGAACCTCAGAAGTTTGCTTCTGTTCACAAAGTTTTTGGTGCAAGTAATGTCTCAAAGATGCTGATGGTAAAACCCTTTTGCCCTAACCAATTATAAATATTGTTTCCCTGAATATTGATTAGCGTTTGCAATTATTCGCGCTTCTTGTTCCTGATTCACATGCTTTCTTCAACTGTATGATCTGCTTTTGGATAATTTTTCAGGAGGTGCCACAGAGCCAAAGAGCTGATGCAGCTAATAGTCTTGTTTATGAGGCTAATGTGAGGCTAAGAGATCCAGTTTATGGGTGCATGGGTGCAATTTCAGCTTTACAACAGCAAGTTCAATCGTTGGAAACCGAACTTAATGCAGTAAGGAATGAAATACTCAAATACAGATATAGGGAAGCAAACATAATTCATTCTTCTCATGTAGCTTTGCTTTCCTCTGGGGCTGTTTCAATTGCTGCACCGTCACCAGCCCGCTCTACGCCACCGCCCCCAACAGCATCACCCCCTCCTTCTTCCTCATCTTCCTCCATGTACACTCAACCGACCAGTAGTACTGCTGCAGATTATAGCACAACTTCGACTGAAAATGTCTCCTTTTTTGGTTAATATTTATATTTCGAGACAGAAAATAAAACAATGATTTCTTTATCACGAATCAGGTTGAACAATAAAAAGAAAAGGAAAAAATAGATATATTTTATTGCATTGGGTTGTTCAATTAATTAATTATTTTTTAATTACAGTCCAAATACTTGATTCAAGTCTACAAATATATATGTCATTTAGATAGCAGGTTTCTTTCATCTCCTCTCATACATTGAATTTCATGCTTTCACTTCTGTATCAGCCCTCTTCATTCAAAGGCTACTAGATCACTAGTATATTGAATCAAACGTATTGTATAGCAGCCAATACAATTTCAGGAAACCCCTTCCATAGATGCACCATCAAGAAAATTAATGCCCTAGCTATATATATTACTGAATATGTTTCTTGAGCCTCCTTGTTACTTCAAATATTCACTCTTTTTTTTTAACTCCACATTTGATTAAAACCCTAGCTAGAATAAGCGCTGTGAACAGTTATAGATTCAAGGTAAAAAAGTGAGCTAATTACTTAATTTGTTGATGAGTTGCTGAGTGTGTTGGGATTCGAATTTAATGAGTGAACTCAATTGCTAGCTGGATTACTACCGACAATTTTGGCACATGTAAATCTGTACTAGTGAAGGATCTAAAAGTTGCTTGTTGGAGTTGGGGAGACAAAAGGTATGCTTGTGATCATTCCGACGTAGGAAAAAGGATAAAAAATGATATTCAAGTTTCTATTTAGGCTAAGCATTCTTATTTTGAGGGTAATTTAATACAATGGAGCTTAGTTCATGTTGCTAGTTTGTGAAGCAATAATGTGTGGTCGATGGACATTAGTTTTGCCAGCTATATTATTGTTTTGTCAATGTTAGGTTTCTTTGGCCTGTAGACTTCAGCTTCATTAATCTATTGCTTCTATTTTGTATGTAAGATATATACCTCTCTTTTATTTTTATTTTTATTTTTATTTTTATTTTTATTTCTTTTCACCTCTTAAGAAATATTTATTACCTTTCATTCTAGCTCACTATACGTAACAAATCAGTGTTGTAGATAATATATGTAGATCAGAAAAGAAAACTTATGAGAATTCGCTTTCTTATTCTTGGATCAATTACTTCAGTGCCACTTCAATTACTAGAACCAAAGTAATATTCCATAGTACGAATGTCTTTGTAAATCTTGTCAAGTCAATACAGAGAGTCAAGATGGGAGAAGAGAAAGAGAGATCTATGTTCTTTCAATAATGAAAAGTTACTATTTCATATGGGTTATGTCCCTTTATATATGATTAGAGGAGGCGATTACTTCCTTTAGTAACTCCTCTAATAACTTGGACCAGGACCATCCATCATGGGCGGACCAGGCCTAGCCCAATAACCAACATCTCTCACTCGCCCATGAAGGACTGAATATCTCTAATACATTATACTTCAAATTTGCACAAGAATTTCATACTTGACGAACGGACCATGCGACCTGAAGCACACAGTGAAAGGAGCTCCAATATATAACCTAATACAAGCCATATAGGAGACATCAACCTCATAATTAATTATTCCTTAAAGTGTACTAATATACCCCAAGCATTTTTAGTTACACATGACTGAATATAATTCAATCCCTCAAGAATTTCATATTCAATCCATCCTTACAATCACAAGTATTCTAAATCATATCAAATCTATTCAAGTGATATGATCCCGGCCGGTGAACACAAGTAATAGATGTAGAACTAAAATTACCTTTTCTTTCGCTCTCATATCAATCAAATCTGAATTAACTCGTTTTCCTAAGAGTATTCCTTTAAGTCGAATCATTCCATGACCATAGGATATACTCCTAAAGTAGCAATCATTAACACACCTCATGATATAGTCAAAAGTCACAAAGGGTAAGATTTTAAAATCTTAGATATGATCTATAGGACTCATATAATAAAGAAGCAGGGATCCATTCTTTATTCCTGTAATGGTCGCTAGCACATGTAGTATGAAATACATGTTATAGTGGAGCTTACTCTTTTCTTTTCTTAAGACAATGAGTGTATGTCGTTGCTCTCCTTGTTAGAGGAAATACATTATACGAGTCTTAGTCTTGTTGCTAAAAACATAGACTTCAAATCAGAAATTCTCATTTGCTTATTTTTCATTAATGGCAGATGAATAATTTCATACTCAGCTTCAATCATAATAGACACATGAATGGCCGGAATTCATTCATGCCGATTTTTTTATTTAAGAACCTCATCTTGGTCCCAGCTAAGGTGACTTTTTAATAATCACTTTGAGTTAAAATTGCTCCCATTGCGCCCAAGTCACTTATTGAGCATTAAAACTCAAATAGTCTCATCTCTACTCACCTTACAAGTGCTAGAGGTGATTGCTCATATGAGTGAGCCAATCAAAGTCTATCGACATACTTCAACAAATTATACTATACGATACTCAATATAATCCATGAAACAAATAATGAATAAAATGATATTCTAATGGCATTTATTCATTACTCAATCACTGTAAGCTTTCGTATGATCCTTGAAACTAATTACATTCTACATAAGCCAAGGGATCTCGCATGTCTAACAAATGCATCCCTTACTATTGGTTTTGTGAGTGAATCTGCAACCATAGAATTTGTAGAAATGTGTTTTAGGATCACATCTTGTTCAGTAATTGCTTCTCTAATGTAGTGATATCTCATCTTGATATGTTTGGTCTTTCCATGGTATTTTAGATCTTTGGCCACAGCTATTACAGCAGTGTTATCATAGTAAATTGTCACTGGGTCTGATGCTGATTTGACAATTTTCAAATGATACAGGAAATTTTTTAACCAAACAGCATCTTGTGTTGCTGCAGAACAAGCTACATACTCAGCCTCCATGGTAGATAAAGCTATGCATGATTGTTTCTTGCTCCTCCATAATATTGCACTATCATTAAGCAAGAAAGCACATCCTGAAGTTGATTTGGATTGATCGACATCTCCTCCCCAATCAGCATCAGAGAAACCAATCAATCGTAAATCTTTCTTTCCTTGATAACATAGCATGTAATTTGAAGTTCCTTTCAGATATCGTAGAATCCTTTTGACTGTCATCCAGTGTTTCTGACCAGGGTTTGATAGATATCGGCTAACCAATCCAACGGCATAACATATATCAGGACGTGTGCATATCATTGCATACATCAAGCTACCGACAGCACTGGCATAAGGTATTCTGGACATTTTCTCCTTTTCTTCTAGAGTTTTGGGACACATATCACAGCTTAGGCTCAAACTTTTATCAACAGGGGTGTCCATTGGTTTGTTATCTTGCATGTGATAGCGCTCTAACATGTTTTTAATGTAAGTCTCTTGAGTTAAACCCAAAAGCCTTTTAGCGCGATCTCTTATGATTTTCACACCAAGTACATAGTTGGCCTCACCCATGTCTTTTATTTCAAAGTTTGATGATAACCACTTTTTAGTAGTATTAATCATCTCTTTGCTATTTCTAGCTATTAAGATGTCATCAACATATAAGGACAATATTATAAAACTATTGTTAGAACGTTTTAAATACAGGCAATGATCTTCTTCCATCATTGTAAAACCATCCTTAAGGATAGCTTGATGAAAGTTAACGTTCCATTGTCTAGAGGCTTGCTTAAGACCATATATGGATCTTTTAAGCTTGCAAACTTTGCGCTCTTGTCCTTTAGTCTCGAATCCTAAAGGCTGATCCATATAGATCTTCTCATTTAGTTCTCCATTGAGAAACGCAGTTCTAACATCCATTTGATATAACTTTAGGTCCATATGTGCGACTATAACTAAAATGAGGCAAACTGAAGTAATCCTCACAACTGATGAGAATGTATCTTCATAATCAATTTCCTCTTCTTGAGTGTAGCCTTTCGCTACTAGTCGAGCCTTATAACATTCTATTGACCCGTCCGCCTTACGTTTAATTTTAAGAACCCATTTATTTCCAATGGATCTTCGTCCTGATGGTAAAGCAACCAAGTCCCAGACTTGATTAATTTTTATTGACTCCATTTCTTCTTCCATAACTTTAATCCATTCACTTGCTTTAGGACCAGATAGAGCATGATTGAATGTTTTAGGTTCTTCATCATCTTGTGGAACAATCATGAATGCTTCCCCCTCAATCTCAAATCGACGACGAGGAATTGGTTCACGAATGCTTCTTCGAGGTTGAGATTGCTCATGATCTTGCTCCATGAGAGAAGGAATAGATAAAATATCACTCCCAGTGTTTCTAAGAGGATTAAAAGTTCATCTAAGTCCTCTACTAATGGCTTGTTTCGCTATAATCTAGATTTTCCATTTCATATAATTGAAAATCTTTTTCAACCTCACATGTCTTTGGAAAAACCTTTTCTAAAAATACAACATCACGCGATTCAATCTCTATTACTCTTCCATCAGCTTTTTCACCAATAAATACAAATCCTTTGGAATGTTCAGAATATCATATAAAGATACACTTCTTCCCCCTAGGACCAAGTTTCCCATATTCATGAGAAGTATTATGAATATAAGCTGCACACCCCTCATGGATGAAAATAACCTAGATTAGGTTTGACACCATTCCATAGTTCATATGGGGTGGATGAGACAGATTTAGAAGGCACATGATTAAGTATGTAAGCGACAATTAACAATCCATCTCCCCAAAAGGAAATTGGTAAGTTAGCTTGCGCCATCATTGACCTAACCATGTCAAATAGGGTTCTATTCCTTCTTTCCGCTACACCATTTTGTTGTAGAGTATAAGGAATAGTTAGTTGTCTGGCTATACCCTTTTTATCACAAAAATTTTTAAATTGTTTAGACAGATATTCACGTCCTCGATCAGTTCTTAAAGGTTTGATCTTGGTACTTAGTTTATTCTCCACCAAATTGGTGTATCGAATGAAGCAATCCAATGCTTCAGACTTATGTGAGATCAAATAAACATGACCAAATCGTGTAAAATCATCTATAAATGTGATGAAATAATTTCCTTCACGTCTTGCTCTCACATTCATTAGGCTATAAATGTCTAAATGAATAAACTGTAATGGACTACTAGCTCTTTTAGCTTTGCCAAATGGTAATCTAATTGCTTTTCCAGCAAGGCAATGCTCACAAACGGGCAATTTCTCTTTGGTAAGTGATCCTAAAAGACCAGCTCTTGTTAATCTATATAATCGATCTTGCCCAATGTGTCCTAATCTAGCATGCCAAGTTATAATATTACTATCATTAATAGTGCTGGAATTTTGAACAACATAAATTGAAGCATCATTATCAATAGATACATTAACGGTGTCTAACACCATAAAAACATTTAATACAAAACCAAAACCATAAAAAATATTATCCAGATGTATTTTTACACAACAACCAACAAACGCAATATTAAATCCTAATTGGAGTAAAGCAAGAACAGACACAAGATTCCATCAAACTTCTGGAGCGTAGAGCACATCATGAAGATAAAGTGTGCGACTGCCCCACAAATCCAGTTTGCAGGTACTAATCCCAAGCACAGCAGCGGAAGCATTATTCCCCATGTATATGTATCTACTTCCCTTTGGAATTCGACGGAATTCCACAAAGGTTGTTTGATCCCTTGCTATGTGGTCAGTTGCTCCTGAGTCTATAGTCTAAAAGGGAATAGATTCAACAAGCATTAAACAACTACTAATGTATAAGTTAGAGGGATGATTGTGGTTAAACATTACCTTTGGCTCAGTGCAATTACGAGCAAAGTGACCAGGTTTACCACAATTGAAACAATTCATATTCTTGTCTTTCTTACCGCCATGTTTTCCACGCTTGCGCTTATGTCCACTATTACTTGCTTTTATTCCTCTCTTGCCATATTTGGGACCTTTAGCCTTACCCTTTTTATATTTAGAGTCATATGCTCCACGCATCTTAGTCTCAGATATAAAAGCCTCGTTTATAGGCTTCTCAGTGTGAAGTCGATCTTTTTCAAGCTCGACATGATGAGCAACATCATCAAATGTCTTGATGTTGTCATTATGGGTAAGGTTAACACGCATGTGTTCCCAATTTCTTGGCAAAAAGCGGATAACTGCTTGGACTTGTTGTTGTTCATCAGTCATCTCATGTCCAGCACCTCTTAATTCACTGATCATGTTAGACATGACCGTAAGATGCTGCCTTATTGTCTGATTTTAGCACTTTTTATAACCATCGAATTTGAGGGTTAACTAGAGAAGTCTAGTAGTGGAGGTTCCTCCATACTGAATCTTTACTGCATCCCAAACAGATTGAGCTGAACGATGTCTTTCAAAACCCAGCATAATATCATTTCTTATGCTGCTCAACATCAAAATACGAGCTACACCATCTTTGCGCTTATAGGTTTGATATGCTTCCATATCAAGCTTGTGCTGAGCAGTGTTTCCTTGCTCAAGTTTAGCCATCGGTTGTGTGATTGTTCCAGCATTTCTTGCTCTTCTAGGAGATACTCAATCTTACGATGCCAAACATCGTAATTCTTTTCACTTAGTTTGTCTCCATGGTTCAAATCAGCAATAATGCTCTTAGATGCAACCATATTAAGCTGTATTAACAGCAATTACAAATATTAGTATCTAGTACAATTTAATTGACATATTTTGCCACTCCATTCCAAATTAAACAAATAATAATTTAACACATACAATAGAAATGAAAAGAATATTAAACATTTAATCAATTTCTACTTGTATAATCTAATTATTATTGGAAATTTAAACGGGTGCAAAATTATAGTTATTAGTTTCAACTAACAACTCCCACTAGTCAGGTTGCATATATTATCATATATATACATATAATGTAATTAAAACTTAAATTACATAAAATATTCAGTTCATAATTAAACAACCATTCATCTTTAAAAAAAATACAATATTAAGAATAATAAATTTTAGAATTATTTTATATTTTAGGCACATAAGTAGGGTCTCCAATTACGTCATCCATTTCATCAAAGTCATCTCCTCCAAGTTCATTCTCCTCAAACCATGGAATGAATTTAGCAGGAGCATCCAAACGACTTGCGCTTCTTCCAGCGCGTCGTATACCCTTTTCAGCATGCTGACATTCCCTATCAAACAGCATTTCATCTGCGAGATTATTGAAATCTAAGGATTCCAGCCTATATTCCAACGATAGTCGCACCGGCATCCATTCCTCAGGTAAAGAATTGAAAACGATTAACATTTGATGTTCCATATAGAATTCATAAACACCACTCATAGCCAGTCTAATCATCCAATGATATATGTAATCAATGTGCTCTTGAATTTTGTGAACAGGATTAAAGGCATAACCCAACAAATGATCAATTTGTTGTTGTCTATCCACTACAACAAAATATTCCAAAAAGCACATAAATATTATACTTAATATTTAATTAAATCATATATCATTATATATGTTAAAAAACAAATACGGAAATTAAGCAATTTATTTTAACATTAAATAAATTGCTCCATAATTTGACAATTTATATTACCAAAAAAAAATATTAATTATCTTAATATTATTCTTAATATTAATATATATTAATAATTATTAATATATACTAATTGCCATGTGTTTATATATTAACAACGTTAATATATATTAATTGTCGAATGACAGTTAATATACATACACATCTTTTAAAAGATGTGTTTAACTTTAACTTGAACACATCTTTGAAAAGATGTGTTCATTCGATTTTCCATTCTTTTTTTTCTTTTTCTTTTTTTGTTAATAACTGTCAAATGGCAGTTAATTAACTGCCACTTGGCAGTACCAATTGACTACCCCGATGATAATACTAATTGTCCAATGGCAGTTACATATCTTTGAAAAGATGTGTTTTTTCGGGTGGTTATTTAAAAAAAATTGACAGTTAATTAACTGTCAAAGTCCAATTGGCTACTATCAATTGGAAATGGTAATGACAGTTTTTAATCTATATTTCCATCATCAATTCACACATGAATTGATAATAAAATTATTAACTGTCATGCAGAAAGTCTTTTCTAATTAATTATAGAAAAGAAAAATTCAAAACTAAATTACTTCATAAAATTTTGTAAATTCAAAATTCTCAATAGAAGTATTCTTTTAATACAAAATTTACATCTATCGTTCATGTAATAATAGATATACTGCATAAAAGCAATATTAAAAATCATGGCTCTGATACCAATGTAGATCAGAAAGGAAAACTTACTTGTGAGAATTCGTTTTCTTATTTCTGAATCAATTACTTCAGTGCCACTTCAATTACTAGAACCAAAGTGATATTCCACAGTATGAACGTCTTTGTAAATCTTGTCAAGTCAATGCAGAGAGTCAAGATGGGAGAAGAGAAAGAGAGAACTATGTTCTTTCAATAATGAAAAGTTACCATTTCATATGGGTTATGTCCCTTTATATATGATTAGAGGAGGCGGTTACTTCCTTTAGTAACTCCTCTAATAACTTGAACCAGGACCATCCATTATAGGCGGACCAAGCCTAGCCCAATAACCAACAATATAGAATTTAATTAGTCTCTCTCATTCTAGTCTAGTGAAGTCGGAGATGTGACATAATTTGGTCTTATCGTGGCATGGTTGTTTGAAATAGCAGCATCTTACCTCTTCCTTAGTAACAACTCTCCAAGATTTGCCTTCGCCATGTTAACAAATAACAAAGCTATCCCCATTCTCCTAAAATATCCTAAAATCTCATCTTTCTCCCTTCATACATCATCGGAGGATGACGACTCTGCTTTAGAAACATAAGAAGGGATTTAAAATAAATTAATTTAGTAGAGAAACTATCTCATAGAAACATCAGAAGACTAACTTTGAAAAAGAAACTGATACGAACCCTAGCAAAATTTAATGGAATTCGCAACCCCAAGATCAATCTAATCCAAGTTTGTTAAGATTTGAATGAGTTTATCACAATGGAAGATTTGCTCCAAAACAACAAGACTATAAACTAATTCGATCACAACGCCTACACCTGAAGACGAGCAAAGAAAGTATAAATTCACAACAAAGAATGGTCAATTCTTTGAAGAGTTGAAAGTTCAATCGAGAACTAAGATTGAGCAAGTAAAAAGTCGGCTACAATGCTTAAATTATCATCAAAAGTCTGATCTGAAATTATTCTTAAAGAGTATTTAAACTCCAAGCCAAAACTCTAGTTTCCCTAATGGGTCTTAGATAAACTCAATTTAAATAATAATCAACCCAAATTAAAACTAGCCCAAACTAGTTAAAATAAAAAAAATAAGTCTAAAACCTAAACAAAATGTCTCCTCTAAAAATAAATAAAGTTTGATGCTCAACTAATTAAATAAAACAAGTTTGTTGTTTCCGCATTCTGTCTGGCAGTAGCAAAACCCAACTTAAAATGAATGATTCTCTCTCATCTTAATGAATTAGAAGGCATGCCATATACCGTTGGAAAGGTATGGAAGTCTAGTTGTCAACCCAACTAGAATCACATCAAAATTCAATTTGTAGATCCATTTATGACCAAAAGAGTAACTAAAGGTCAAACTATCCGAATCTAGTCTTCTTTTCCTTGTGTAATGGTCTTAGTTCCACCAACAAGCCCCTCTTGAACATGAATCAGATTAATCAAGGCTTGATCTTTATTATTACAAATCCTCTTGAAGCCCATCTTAGCCCATGTATCTTGAAGAAGTCCATTGAAAGCTTCTTTTGAACTTCTTAGCCCTAAGCCTAGTAATTGGACCAACTGGAACCTCCAATGGATCCTTTTATGGTTGGATCGCATCATCCCCTCTCTCCTCAAAAGAATTCGACCTCAAATCATCACCTACATTAAACAAATAAAGACCAGAAACATTAAATGTAGTATTAACACCATACTCACTTGGTAGATCCACTTTGTAGGCATTATCATTAATCATTTCTATGATCTGATAAGGATCATCTCCTCGAGGCATCAACTTTGATCTTCTTTGTTCATGAAACCTTTCTTTCCTCATAAGCACTCAAACTCAATCACCTGGTTCAAATCTCACCAATTTCCGTCCTCTATTGGCTTTGTTTGCATATTATTCATTCTTCTTTTCTATTTGTTGCCGAATCTTTGCATGGAGATCTTTCATCACCTGTGCTTTTTGATTACCATCAAGACTAACTGTTTCATCAACAAGCAAATGAATCAAATCTAATGGTGTCAAAGGGTTAAAACCATAAACAATCTCAAATGGTGAATAATCAGTGGTAGAATGCACACTACGATTATATGCAAAATCAATTAATGACAAACAATCTTTTTAATTTTTAAGATTCTTTTGAAGCCCTTAACAATTAAATTAAAGTCCAGTTAACAACGTCAGTGTCGCACGTCACCCGCGCGTCGCGGCGAAGATTCCACTTCAATCTAAATGTGATGTGTGTCCCTATTTATCTATCTTTATTTGGCCAATATGAGGGATAAGAAAATCTAGTCTTTTATTGGTGG
>Ga0325403_1003832_pt1 | contig 13829 bp, 6 predicted proteins | sample PopdelMetagenome_19_FD_205665 | JGI IMG/M metagenome (GOLD analysis project Ga0325403, IMG submission 205665) | Populus deltoides microbial communities from Bellville, Georgia, United States - Xylem-PdKOR-R4 | ecosystem: Host-associated > Plants > Phyllosphere > Stem > Wood/Secondary xylem...
AAATACTAGGTGGCGACTCCCATTCCTTTTTTCACTGCTAAGAGACAAAGAATTCCTTGTCTCCCCATATTTACCAGATATATATCCCCCATCCCCTTTTACATTTATATTTTGTGGGTGGACGATCGCCGCGACGTCGCTCACGTGCGACAATTCTAATCACTGGGAATGATCCGGTTAGAATTGCTATAACTAAACAGTTTCTGCATAACGATTTTCATCTCAAAGACCTTGGCATTTTGAAATATATTTTTGGAATTGAGGTTTCCGCTTCCATGAAAGGGATTTTTATTTCCTAGTGTAAGTATGCACTAGAAATCATTGCAGATGCAGGCTTGCTGGGTGCTGCCCCAATTAATACTCCTATGGAACGAGGGTTGAAATTATAAGACAAAGGCACCTTGCTCAAAGAACCAAACTGGCATAGAAGATTGATTGGCAGATTAATTTACTTAATTGTTTCAAGGCCAGACATAACTTATGCAGTACATGTCCTGAGTAGATTTATGCAACAACCCCATAAACTTCATATAGAGGCAGCTCTTCGGGTTGTTCGTTATCTAAAAAAGGCATCCGACCAATGATTAATCTTCTCTTCAAACAGTGACTTCAGGTTGAGGGCTTATGGTGACTCAGATTAGGCAGGATGCCCACTCACTAGGAGATCCACAACAGGTTATTGTGTTTTTCTTGGATCATCATTGATATCTTGGAGATCAAAGCGACATAAAATAGTCTCACTCTCCTCAGCTGAAGCAGAATACCGTGCAATGACAAGAGCTTGTTGTGAATTGACATGGCTCCGCCATCTATTGAGGGATTTAGGTATTTCACACCAAGAATCAGCTTTATTGTATTGTGATAATAAGGTTGCTTTACACATTGCAGCTAATCCATTTTTTCACGAGAGAACTAGACATATTGAGATGGATTGCCATTTCATTAGAGATAAAATTCAAGATGGATCTATAACTACAAGACATGTGGATTCTGCACATCAGCTAGCAAACATCTTGACCAAACTCCTTGGAAAAGAAATCTTTGTGCCTATGGTTCGCAAGTTGGGAGTGCAGGATATTCACTCTTTAACTTAAGGGGGAGTGTTGAGAGATCAGAGATCAGAGTCTCCTACTTAGAATAGGAGATACGTAGATATTAGCTTTCCTATTGTAATTATGTTTCCTACTTAGAATAGAAGATCTGCAGAATTCTTCTTTCCTATTGTAAAGCAATCGCCTTGTATAAATATGTGATACAATATCAATAATAGATCGCTGCATTGAATTCAATCTCTTCTTTATTTATTTACATAACTTGCAAATGAGTTAAGCAATAATATCAAATAAGAGTATCTATTAGCCAATATTGAAAAAGATGGCGATGCCAAATGATACCAAACCTTAAAATTCTCAAAGCTAAAGAAGATTTTTTATAAGTGGCTTGTTCAATACCAAGAATGTGTAAATATAACTATAGAATTGATCACAAAAAAGGAGAAGAAGTTTCTGAAAAAGATGTACCTTGTAGATAATTAAGCGTTTCAAATTAAGACATGACATCAGGATGTATTGTTATTTTAAAGAAAGCAAATGAATTGATATGGAGCTCGTGAAGAGTAACCTGCAATCTGTATAATTAAACCACATCCATTTTCCATGAAAGATGTTTTTAATATGGTTGAAATATGATTTTTGATAGGCTATAACTAGATAATAAAGAAACTTGAAGGTAAAAACAGAACAAGAAAAGACTTACAATTGTTATTTGTTGTAACAAGAATGGTTTTAAGAAAATTATTTTATGGTTTATTAGAAAGTATTCTAAACCACTATGTTTAAAAAATGTGAACTTGAGTAGTGTGAACTATGAATATCATGCCAACAAATGAGCGTGAATGATTCAAATTTTATTTCAAGAATATGTTCAACAACTTGATAGAACAATAGATGGTAAAATGTTTTCTTGCTTGTTGATAATTGTCTTTCTCATCCAAAAACTATTGAAGGTTTGAAAAGTATTAAATTATTTCTTTTTGTCACCCAACACAACATCAAAGATTTAGCCTTGCGATGTAGGGATCATATGAGATTTCAAGTTGCGTGTCATTGATTTTATCAAAATCTCTTAAAGGGTTATGAAATATGGATCAAAGTTTTTCAACCAAGCCAGGTGATCAAGCCGGCCCAAGGCCCGGGTCACGGGTTTTTCCTGGGTCACGGGTTTTGCTCAGGTCACCAGGTTTTGATTGGGTCACCCGATTATCTAGGTCAACCCTAATTTTTTTTTATAAATCAAAACGACATTGTTTTGATTAAAAACAAATAAATAGTCAATGGGTTGCAACCGGGTTTTTGACCATGTCAACCAGGTTTTTGACTTCTCTTATTTCTTTCTTAAACCCAGCCTAGTTCCAACTTTAGGTCAGCCGGGTCTCGGGTCGACTCGCCAGGCCGGGTTAGGTTTTAAAACTATGATATGAATCCTAAGTCCAGAGAAGATAAATGTTATAGATATAATCTTGAAATCTCTGCGTAGATAACAAATGTTCAAGCAAGTAAAATTGCAAATTATTTTTAACATTGTAAAATCATATCTATGAATAATATGAATTTAAAGAATTTGAATCAACACCTAGGAGAAAATGAGGCAACTTTAAAGTTGTTGAATGACAAGGAAATTAATGAGAACAACATGAAAAAACAACAAAGAAATGAAGTTGATGATGATAGTTATGTACTAAAACCTATCTCGCACAAAGATGCACTCAAAACAACAATTACATTGCACTAAATTAAAGCTTCTTAATGCCCTAAGAAAAAGTTTGAGATGAGGTTTAATGAGACATCAATTTAAAGAGAAAACAAATAACATTGAAATCATATTTTATAAAGACCTTATAATTGAGTGATGTATATATATAATTTTAATGTATAAGGAGATTATTAATTTATACATTAAGTGGTACCTATGTGTTGCAGGGTAGAGATTGACAAAAGTATTCCATTATATTTATAGATGATTACACAATATATTATTACACTTCTTTTCTAATAAGCAAAGTACAAAGTTGAAATTAACGTCATTAAAAGACAAATGTAATAAGAAATGATAAAGGTGTATAATTTGAGGCACCTTCAATGAATTTTATTCTAAAAATAGTATTATCCATCAAATTAACGCTTCTTATTCACTTTAACAAAATGACATTGATGAATGTAGAAACAAGTTCTAAAAGATATGATGAATATCATGTTTATATGTTTAGAAACACCTCAAAACTTATGGGGCGAAGGCAATTATAACTGTAAAATATATATTTAACAAAGTACCTCATAAGAAGTTGGAAAAGACACCATACAAAATTGTGTAAAGGAAGAAGACCTTCTTATAAATACCTCAAAATATGAGGATGTCTTATAAAAATGGTTATATTTGATCCTTAAAAGGTCAAGATAATACCTAAATTTATGGATTATATATTCATTGGATATATGATGCTGAAGGAAACAACTCAAGAAAGCAGAGTTGTTAAACCCGACCCGGGGGTTGACCCGGACAAAGAGCCGGGTCCCGGGTTTTATGGGTCAACCCGGGTCAATCCATAAAACCCGAGTCATATAGAGGTCAAGTTGGTTTAAAGATATAAAAAAAATGGAAAACGAAGGCAATAATGAAGGGGTGAAGCGTGTAGAGAAAGGACTCTTATTCTCTCATCACCATCTCCTCACAAAGTTTATGAACTCTCTCTAGCTTCATCACACAAACCCTCTCTCTTTTACATCTTTTCCCTGCAAATTCCTATGGTTTCTACATTAGCTGAGGTATGTTAAAGACTTAATGATGGTAATAAAGTTTGCTTGTTCAATCTGGGAAAGAGTACCAAACAATCCGTACCAGGGGAATAGTTGAAGAAGGAAAAGCTTCCTTAGCGAAGCGAGAAGAGAAGTCTTGAGAGTATGGCTCCTAAACTTTTGATTCCCACTTTAGTTGATAGCTATGCGGTGTGGAACAACCAATTGCCTGCACGAGTAAGACTGCCCTTTCTCCGATGCACCACTTCTACCTGTTGCCTCTCTCTCTCCTGAAAATGTGAGTTTCATCCCATTTAATCTTCAATTTCCTTCAAGTTACAATCATCAATCACAGGGCTAAAAGGAAGAAATGGAACCCAACGCCAACCATCAAGATCTCCAAGCATATATCGACTTGTAATCATCTCAAGCAAACCCACCTCCAAAACACCGGGATTCATCCAGGTTCACCCGGGTCGCCGGGGTCATGGGTCGACCCACCGGGTTGCCCGGGTTTTACCCGGTCATTGCACTGACCGATCTTTTGACAAACCCAGACCGGTCCAACCATCAAGTCATCCGGTTCCCGGGTCGACCCGCCGGGCCGATCCAGGTTTAATAACTATGCAAGAAAGATAACAAGCACAAGTAATACAAAATTCTACTAAATAAGGTAACCACACAAAAACTATAATTTAAAATCTTATTACTGAATATTTCTTTTCAAGTAGTCTTATAAAACACAAATTAAACAACTATATTTATAGTAGAAATAACTTCCTAAACAAAGTTGTAAAAATAATCAAATATTTCTCAACCACATAAAGGAATCTTAAATCAATTAGTAAAATATTGCAAATCCTTAACAATAATTTTTGGGCCTTATTTTAAGGCTTTTTAAACTATAATGGATACAAAATTTTATCTTGATAAGAAACAAGGCCTTTGGAATCTCTTAGCAAACTTTGAACTCGATCCAATGGTTAGATAGAAAGTTATACCCAACAATATAAAATTACATATTAGGAAAAAAAATCTTTTACATCAATATACATACAATAGTAATAATTGAAAGTTTGATGTATGATATGAACTACACACAATTAGATATTGCATACTCGGTTAGCAGACTGAGAAAATTTACTAATAATCTATATGTGGATTATTAAAAAGCAATAAAAGATACTTAAATATTTCAGATATACCTTGAATTATAGGTTATACCATACTTGGTAACAAATGGTACTTAAGTTTATTATTTTTGACAAAGCTTCAAAGAAAACCAAGTAGTTTTGAAATTTCTTAAAGGATACTCTATATTGACCAAAGCTAGTATTAGCAATTTGTCTTTATTATAATAGTTAGAAAAAAATTAGAAATGCACAAAGTAGTTTGAATAATAATAAGTCTTCACATATACATCATAGATACAATAATATTAAATACTTGGACTTGAATGAAATTATTTCCATTAACAATGTAAAGTCAAAGGCAAATACAACGGATAAGCTTATTAAATACATAATGAGAGAGCTTATGTATAGTTCATCGAGGGAAATGTCTTAAGACATTTAAAGATGAAAAAGTAGTAAATGTAGAGTTGATCGAGGGCAGAACATGTGGCCATGCAGTTATAAACTAAAAAATGGCAGGGAAAGGATTCTTATCGCACATAAAAAAACTTAGATACTTTCCAATCACATTTAGAATATAAAAGTTATTCATGTCACCAAAGATTGTTAAGCTCATAACATGGCATTATTCACAGAATATAGTGGATGGCGTGATGGTGCACCCTTTCGATGGTGAAGCGTAAAAACATTTTAATAGAATGCATCCTTAGTTTTCAGTGAAATCAAGAAACGTGCATCTTGGGTTATATATGATCCAACAAGTTACTAACATAACACATGGAGTGGCTCGAAATGAATATCATCCAGACAATCTGCAAACTTAAGATGATATTACCTTCATCGTTTTTTGACTTAATGGAGTATCTACATATACATCTACCATTTGAGGTAAAAGATGGAGGTCTAGTCCAATATAGATGAATGTATACATTCAATAAATTAGAAATTACACATGCATCATAATTAAAATCATATTGTCTTTTTTAAAAAAAATCAAAACATTTATTTAATTTCATGTAGATACTTGTTCAACCTAAAGAGAAAAGTAAAAAACAAGGCACATGTTAAGGCTTTGATATGCGAGGCTTATATTGTTGAAGAGATCTCAACATTTATCTCGTACTATTTTGAACCTCATTTAAGAACAAGAATCAACCGCGTTCCAAGGCATGACGACTTTAATGACGTGCACAGTATCAACTGTCAGAACTGCCTCCTGGATTTAAGAGTGTTTTCAGGTCTAATCATAAAATTATGATTATACGGTTCAAGAGTCACCACTTAATATTATGGTTACTAGAAAATTTAACGATCCATGAGAGTCTGGATAAGGGGACTAGTTATGCAAGGGAAAGAGGCATCATCCCCTGTACACCCTACCTAAGGTAAGCTACATTGCTTGTTGATTATTTTTCTAGGTCATGTTTTTATTTGTTGGTCTCGTCTAAAGTTCAAGATAGATCTCCCTTTGTAAGAAAGTTTCTACTTTATTAGATTAAGTCCTAGCTATTCTAAGGTCCATATTTAACATCACATTTTTTTTCTAAGATATAGTTAACTCCTAACATTCTGAATAATAAACTAATTATTATGGAATTTTTGGTATTTTATCTAAACCCTAATGGATGATCATAAAATGGTTACAATATCCATTTCGCATTTAAAACATGATAAAAATATGATTTTATCTTTTTTTAGGAAATATACATGGAAAACCTTTAGGATTTGGCCATATGCATGAAAACAAAACATCAATTTTTGTTTTTTTGAAAATAAAGAATTTTTGGAATAAATAAGATATTTTGATACTGGGTTTGTATCTTACAATGTAAGTCTATGGCCCAATATTAGACAAAATTATTAAAAAAAATTGCTTAACAGACCCATACATAATTTTAAAATGGTTTTTGAAAAATGTGAATTTATTTTATTATTTGGGTTAGACCCAACCCGAGGCTTAGGTTTGGCCTAATTAGATAGGGTTGCGCCTACTACAAGTGCAACAATCCTTTCTTCTTGTTCTTTTTAATGGACTAGACTCGACCCAGCCATTTGGGCTAGGTTAAAATGGGTCCAACCCATCCACGTTGTATGGTCACTAACCCAGCCCAGTGAATATGCTACTTATTTTCACTAATGCAGAACATGAATTCATATTCTGCATGTAGTGGAGGAGAGAAGGCTTACAAGGGGTGGAAGAGAGGAAAAAAAAGAAGATTACCTAGCATGGAGGGTGTGTCATTGTTGTTATTGGTCCACCGACATGGAGGAAGAAGAAAAGTCTTATGGTGGCGTGGCTATTCGGAGGAGGTGGAGAGGATGGGTAGGTAAAGGAGGTGCACGATGATCAGTCGAGCAGATTGATGTAGTGGTTGAAATTGTAGTGGAGAGAGAAAATGACAAGACAAACAAAGAAAAATACAAGAAAATTGATTTTTTTTCACTTCGCACCCTTTTTTCCTGCTTCTCAATGCCCAAAATCCACTCCTATTTATATGAGGTGGGAGAGGGACATCTTATATTTATTGAACCAATCTTGGCCCTTGATTTGGTTAAGAAAGATCTCAATCATTGGCTTAAAGTCGTCATCATAGACTACTAAATTAAACTACTAAAGGTTGATCAAGTTAGCCTCTTTAGCTGTAAGGGCAATCAGTCGACATGAATTATATTGGGGTTTAGTACAACGTAATAACCTAATTACTAGGACAACACACCAATTGTAATATAGGAAAAGACATTGTGAAATTGTTTTAAAAAAAAACTAAATTCATGTAAAAGTCCATCAAAATTTCTACCAAAATCTTAGTAAAGTCTTCCCTATATTGGGAAGTCCCAAGTTATTGACAACAACTTATTACACTTCTATTAACCATTATCCAATCACGACCTAATCATCTTGGGTCTCAATTCCAACAATTCACATCAATACAATCACAATTTCTCAAATATTAATATAATAGAAATGAAGTATTAAATGGCACTAAATAAGTAAACAATCTTACATGTAAAATATAAATACATGAAAATATAATTTAAATTCATGCATTCAATTTAAAAGATATAAATACAATTTAAGTCACGATAGTTTCTTACGATACAACATACATGAACATTCAATTTAAACTAGATAACAAAAGAATAGAAAGATCTAATAATCACTGTTGATGAGAGTTTGACGGACCTGAAATATCATGGAAAAACAATATTAACATTGGTAATTAAGTAATTTATTCAAGACTATCATACATTCATACTTCTTACGATTCCCCACTTGGTTCTTTTGGGATTTCTTTCTCATGAATTCACTAATATTTTTTCATTTCACTCTAAATTTCTAACCAACATCATATATTAATATCGAAGGACAATTCCTTCAAGAAAGTATCGATACCAATTTATTGGTTCATTAACTATCCTTCACCGGATAGCTAATCAATTTTTTTTTTCTAAGAACCTTTGGATGGTAATATCGATACTAATTGATTCCAATGTGTATCATTAGTCTCCGATGCCGGGACCGACTAATCAAGTTTGTCATGAATGTCGATATCAATACAACTCATTGATACCATTAACTATTCCTAAACTAAAATAGTTAATCAAGTTCTAACAGTACTTTAAAATATCCTTCAAAATGCTGATGTCAAGGATCCCTGACATCATTAGCCACCATACCAGGAAGAGCAAATCAAGTTTTCGTGGAAATGTCGATATCAATGAAGCCCATTGATATTATAACTATTCTTCACCTGAATAGTTAATCAAGTTCAATATTTTCCATGTTTCATGGTGATGTTAGCAAACTCTACTAACATCATTAGAATCTTGTACTCGGGATTGACTAATCAAATCCAAAGAAATGCCAATATTAATGGAACTTATTGATATCATTAATCATTCCTAACCGAAATAGATAATCAAGCCTATTTCCATTTCTCACCCATTTCATTAGATGTGTCCCCTTTTTGGATATATATATATATATATAATCCAAAAATTAAACAAATTTTCATAATTATGCACATTTAAAAAAGATATTAGTGTAGAACATCTACCTGCTGCAGAAGCTCAACTCGCGCTCCCCACTGCTGTTGTGGTCCCTCTTGTATTCATAGGTATTCACGTTATTTTCCATTTAAGTTACATTTCTCATATTAACAATAGCAACAGCAAATGTTGACCTCCCTTCAACAATTCTTGTTTTACATTTGTGTTACCCATTACATCCTTTAAGATCATTGTTCTTTATTTAATCATAACTAATATTATAAATTTAAGTTTCTAACATAGCTTATTTCCTTTAAACATTAAGACATAACACCACATAGTTTATTAAGGGAAAGAAACCTAATTCTTCCCTTAATGCTTCTAAATTTCCCGTTTTAGTAACTTGTCGAAATTGTCAGCAGAGGTTGCAGCCTGACCTCTTCTCAGATTATTAACTATATCTAGAGTTCTAAAACACCAATTTAAGCGAGGTTAGTCTTGTTGGAAAGCTAACATCCTTGGATATAACTTCTATGAAGAAACCTCTCCTAAATTCTATTATTTTTAGGCTTCAAGCCCTTCTAGAATCTAGGGAGATGATTTGTCCACTTTTCATGAATTGTTTAAATGAACCTTCAAACATCTTCATTTCCCACTCTTCCTAAACAAACAACCATTTCTACATTATATGTATGGTAACCTCACTAAATGTGACCTTCTCATCTCTTCCCCTAGCAATTTCTTTATTTTTTTTCTTGTTAATGTCCTTGCGTAATGATATTTTCCTTACCAATTGATCTAAGTCTTGCATAAACCTAACAATTTTATCTCTTATATTTTTTGTGGAAAAATAAAAAATTTCTTTCATCCCTTTTGTTTCCACTACTGCTGGCCTTGAGAGGAAGAAAATAAGGTATTTATAGTCTAATTTTTCTTTAATTACACTTTGGCCCCACTTACTTAAATGTTTTATTTTTGCCCCCATTCCTTTTTCCTTTTACAATTTGAGTTATACTTCTTTTTTTATCATCTATATTATTTTTAGTTTATATAAGTTCATTCCTGAGGTTTACATACAATGTTAGACCATCATAATGGTGTATGGTTTGTTCAGTTTGGTGGAGAGACGAACCATTAAATGCTCTAGAAAAATAGCCACTTGAGTAGTCTTTCTGGTATGAAAGGTAGAAGATGATGAACAGTCGCTAAACGACAAATTGTATGGCATTCCTTTTTTTTGTTCATGGAAAACTCTTTTTTGTGTAAAATCATTGGCTATGGAAAGGTGTGTCATGGATGACCTTTTGAAAAGTAACTCTGAACATTGTGGTTCATGTTTCTAATATTAAAAAAAAAAAAATTGGTTTTTTGCATGCTACTAAGCGAAGGTAAGTTAATGTTGGTTCTTTAGTCTAAAAAGTTTGTCCTCACCAAGAGTTAGATGTTTATAGGCAATTGATATTTATGTGATAGGTTATTTAAGCTCAGCGTGATGATCATTGTATAAAAAAAAGAAGATTAATAAATATTCTTCTTTTGTTTATATGGTTGAGTCTTCTGATCTATTCATTGACAAAAGTAGCGAGCCTTTAGGTTTAATTCACATTGATATTTGTGATTTAAAGTTTATGCAAACTAGAAATGATAAAAAGAATTTATTTACTTTCATTAATGATTGCATATGATATCATTATATCAATTTGCTAATAAGCAAATATGAGGCTTTAAAAGTGTTCAAACATTTAAAAAAATGAGATTGAAAATCAACTTAGTTAGAAGATCTATGTGATAAGAAGCGATAAAAATGGGGAATACAATTCACCTTTTGAAGAATTTTATTCTGAGTATGGTATAATTCATCAAATCATGGCTTCTTATTCTCTATAACAAAATGGTATTATTGAATGTAATAATCGAACGTTGAAAGAATTGATGATGCTATATTGATAAGTTCAAAATTACCTTAGAACTTGGAGGCTATCTCATCAACAAATTATATTATTAATAAAATACCTTATAAGAAATTAGACAAGATATCATATGATTTATGGTATGGTATAAGACCATCTTATAAATACATATAAGTTTCGAACACTAAATTGTTGAATATGCTTGTTGTTTAGGTTTGATAGTTTTGTGAATTGAAACCTCTTCCATGTTTTTTATGATTTTTTTTAGTTTTTTGTTGTTTATTTTGATTTAATCATGTGTAATCATGATAATATGGTTTGTGTGAACCAAAAAAGCTTGGTTTTTAGGCTTACAAGGCAAGATTATAGGTTTGGCAATAACTGGGGTATTTTTGGACAATTTTAGGTTTTTTTTTCTTCATGTTCTTAGAAAGAACATTGTCCTAGCTCCATAATTTGGAAAAGTTTTGGTCCAATTCTTTGCATCAACAACTTCATGAGCTTTGGTTAATCAATAATCAAGGGTTAATTCGCATCAATAATCATGATTTCTAATTTTAAATCTAAGATTTTGTTTTTTCACTGAAATCTATTTTGATCAAATTGTAATTTTTGGTTGATAATATTTTATGTTTGTTGCTTGATTATTGTTTAGTGATTGATTTCCAACATGCTTATATCTTTGGTTTGTTCATATATGGTTTGGATCGTGATTCATGTTTATGGGCATGTTCTTTGTGTTCTTGGGTTTTTATATGTTTTAATCTGTTTTTGACAACAAAATTTCATATTTTTATGTTTTTTCAAGTTTGATATGTTTTGGGTTTTGTTTTTGGTTTAGTTTATGATCCAACCAAAAATTCTAGGTCAACTCAATTGGGTCAAGTTCGGATCAGATGGGTAAGGTCTTGTTTAGTTCTCAAAATTTTTGATAAATGAATTTTTGGTTTAAAGGTGTGTTTGACAACTTACCGTTAAACCTATTTTGGTAGGATTATCCTAAAGAAAACTAGTTTTTACCAAACAAAGCCTTAAGAAATAATAAAAACAATAAAAATATATTTTTAAAAAAATAATTTTTTTTTTTTGCATATAGCTAAGAATCCTAAAAATTATTTGAGTATTTTTTTTTAATCTGAAATACTTTGGCATGTTTTTTTTTAAAAAAACATATTGCATGAATTTTACAACAAGTTTGTAAAATTTAATTCCACAAAATTTTGACCTAGATTTAAAAATTGTCAAAAACTTATTTTTGACAAGGAAATATATTATTCACTTTTAATATAAGGATAAAAAAAACTTATAAAAGATTTAATATCCAAAATGTTATTCAGGATAATAATTTATTCTTATTCACTTTTAATATAAGGATAAAAACTACTGCAAGCAGTTCTATCTTGAAATATTATTTGGATTGACGCAGTAACTAAAAATTTCAAATTTATCCTAAAAGTAGCCTTAATGATAATTGAGGATATTTGAACTTGTGTCCCATGGTGCAAGCAAGAGTCATGGACATTCTAAATACAGAAAGAAAAGGTAAAATTTTAATAATCACTAAATCTCTTTGGATTTCAAACTTTAGCTCTTCATGGCACATAAGTTGTGAATGAGCTTACTTTCTTTTGATATCTTTTCAAGTCAAGATCTTTTAGAAAAATTTCTTGATCTAGCATGGTAGCAAATCCATCATAGTAGGTCGATAGAATTTAGAAACACCATCGGCCATAGCAACCACAAACAAAGAAAAATGATGCAACTTATCTCAAATAAAGCATATTAGGGGTGCTAATACAGTTTTGTTACACAACCAATCCCTTGACCAGAATCTCTAAAGACCAATTTAGGTTTTTAGTAACCATAATACTAGGTGCCAACTCCTTATCCAACCAAAGACCTCTCCACACCCAGTAAGAGTCACCGCAATGTCGTGCTCTCGTGAAGGGATCAACAATTTATGCCAACAATTTGTATACATTGTGATAAATAATATGTAATTGGTATGGCGCAAAATAGTAATATATAATGGTAAGTCTTGACAAATTTGTCAAAGACATAATACCATAAGATAATTACTCTTAAATAGGATTATCTTTATTGACAATGTAAAGTCAAAGGATTATATTATAGATCTATTTATAAAATGCTTAACGAAAGAGCAAGTAGATAATTCATCGAGGAGATGTGATTAAAGTCTTTATTCAAATAATTATCATGATGACAACCCAATATAGTTGATTGAAGATCTCAAGATCTAGGTTCAAAGAGACAATTGAATCATGCATTAATTAAGTAGTAGCACTGTTACTCCTTTCTATGATGAAAAGTGCTACCTGCATTAAAAAATGATAAACTATATTTTTAATTATTCTTATATCTTGAGAAATAATTCAAGTGAGGTATTATAGGAAAATCTTAATAAGAATCACCTATATAAGTGTGAAAAGAGGCCACTTCCACGAAAATTGAAAAGACTAAATTCTCTAAAGCACCTTCTCAAATCAGGAAATATTTGGGGTCAAGATGAACATAACTATAAGAACAAAAATTATAAGAAAATAAATTGCATGATCTTCATTTTTTGGTTCACATAAAGGGCTAAATAGTTCAAAATATCACATTCACTGATTAGTCGAGTGAATCTAATAGTTTTCACTAGGGAATGTTCAAGGCTAAAAGCTATTAGTCCAATATAGTAACTTTTCACTATTGCTCTCTATTTGCGTGTCTACTTTGTATTTTATTCTCATAATATAATTTTCATTCATAGAAGTGATTATTGGAGTGAATGGAAAGTTGTGTCTTTTACTAAACAGTTGTACATGTTTAAAAGTCTATTTAAAATAAAGTTGTGTCATTTTAAATAAAGTTATGACATTTAAAAGAGTTGTATATGTTTATTTAAATAAAACTAACATTAAAATTGTCTCTCTATATGTAAAGACAATTATGACATTATTTTAATAAGGAAAACAAAACTTTTATATTTTCAAAAAATCTTC
>Ga0325403_1003833_pt1 | contig 13827 bp, 10 predicted proteins | sample PopdelMetagenome_19_FD_205665 | JGI IMG/M metagenome (GOLD analysis project Ga0325403, IMG submission 205665) | Populus deltoides microbial communities from Bellville, Georgia, United States - Xylem-PdKOR-R4 | ecosystem: Host-associated > Plants > Phyllosphere > Stem > Wood/Secondary xylem...
AATAATAAAAAATTATTATAAAATTATAATCAAGTCATAGAAGTTAAGGCTAATAAATTTTAATAATAAAGGTAATAGAGTAATTAAATGATTTATTAAAAAATCAAAATTATTATAAGATTTCTGGATTAAAAGTTTTTATTGTTAATTTTGTTTTAAGGGTAATATGATAAGTGTACTTTATAAAAATTAAAAAAATATTGTTGCCCCTTGACAAATAAAAAATGATGAATTAACTATATGCAAATATCATTTTATCCCTTAAACAAAGCCTTATAAATAAGAATAAAGAATAAAATAATAATTTTATTGTAATCAAGATATATTTTTACAGTGGATTGGGGTTCAATAGTTTTTTAGTTAATACGGTTAGTTCGTGGACAGCAATGCGTCACCAATCAACAGCAGAGGTCAAACTGCAGCCTTTACTTTCTCGAAAGTCATTTATTTAAACTGAAATTTAGGGAAAAAAACTGTAATTATAATATAAATAAATGAACAAGAAAGGGTTATCGATTTTAATGCGAACTAAAATGAGACCCAATAATGACCCATCAAAGCTCTCTCCTTTCTCGCCTACTCTATCTGTAAGTAATTTTGATTTTTTTTTGTTTTAATTTATTGAGAATTTTGTTTTTAATTATCGTTAAGTATTGCAAATACTTAATTTATTTGTTTCAAAAACAGAATGGGATTAACCAAATGATGACTGATCCTCCAAGAAATCAACGGTCTACTGATGATTCACGCAGCAACTTCAGTGCTTCTGGGAATCATTACGAGAGGTCTTAATTTTATTTATTTTTATGTTGATTTATTGTTTTTTTATTTTTATTTTTAGTGGGATATGATTGTTTTATTTATTTATTTATTTATTATGTTGATTTTTTGTTTATTATTATTATTAGTGGGATTCGATTGTTTTTTTATAATTTAAATATTTTTTTTTGTTATTAATTTATATTATCACATTGATTTATAGGAATTTTGATATAGTGAAGGACTCCATGGGCTTGGCGATATCGCTGAACAAAACTGAATCTTTGGATGTTGTACTTGATGATTTCTCACAGGTAGATATAGATATATAAAATTAAGAAATTTGTGATCAGTGTTTTTGTTTGATGTACTGATTTGAGGATTGTAAACTGTGTGTGTGTGACTTTTAGGGTTATTTTAGTCTTTCGAATGAAAATCGGAAGAAATTGGTGATTGTGCTTGCAAAAGAGTATGATCTTAATAGGATTCAAGTTCGTGAATTATTGAAGCAATATCTTGGACTTGAGCTTCGTAGTGGTGAGGTTTTTGTTGGATGTGTTACTGTTGTCATGTTTGTGTTGAGGTTTGTATGGATGTTTTGTGAGATTGACGGGTGTAGATGTTTTGAGTTTCAGGTAATGAAGGTGAATTGAGTAATGTGGATGACGAGAACATGTTTTCTGCTTTCTATCGGATTGAGAGAAACTTGAGACAAGCTCTTAAGCCAACGTACAATGTTCTTTTTGAACGACTTAATAACTATACTGGGGGATTGAAGTTCTTGTCACTTCTTCGAGCAGATATTTTGTCTTTTCTTGGGTAAGGTTATGGCTTTTTCTGCATATTTGCATGGATTTTCTGTTTTGATTTCGATGTGCTCGGCATGACTCGAGTCATTGGAAACATATATTTATTAGAAACTTAGATGGAAAAATGGAAGAGAGAACGATTTTGTTTACCAACTTTAATATTTTTGCTTCTCATTTTGATTGTCTTTTGAGTTTTTAGATGTCTGTGTGTAGAAGTAGCCACAAACACTGTTGTCAAAGTGCTGCAGCTTCTACCTTTTGATGCATTAATGTTGCACTTCCATCAGTCTTACACAATTTCATTCTCCATCCAATGAATTGGTTCTTTTTACAAGGTCTTGCAAATTAATTGACAGTCAGAATGCGTCATTTTTTTTCTTGAAGAACTTTTACCGATCATTATTGTTAGTTTGTTACTGCTGGCATTAAGTTTTAATATATGCTAAATTAGTAGTATACCGATAGCAATATATGGTGATGGAATTCAGAATTTCATTAGTTGATTCTTTCTGTGTGCAGAGAGGAAAATATTGCCTCGTTGCGAGCATTAGATTCCTGCTTAAAGGAGAAACTTAGTACTTGGCTTAGTCCAGCTGTGTTGGAGCTTCATCAGATTACGTGGGATGATTCTGCTTCTTTGCTGGAGAAAATTGTGACTTATGAGGTATGTTTCTTTAAACTGTCTCGCACTACTCATGGATCTAATTGTTTCCTTGTCTGGGCTGTGTATATTCTAATAGTGCTGTTTTGTCCAGGCAGTGCATCCAATCAGCAATCTTTTGGATCTTAAAAGAAGGTTGGGTGTTGGCCGCCGTTGTTTTGGATATTTCCATCCAGCAATACCAGGTTAGCAAACTTTCACTGCATGCATGGACAGTGCAGTTCATTATCCTTTTACCTAACCATTTGGTTAATGTTATTCATACATGTGATAGAAAGTTTGTACCTCAAAGCCTTGGTGCAATTATTTGGCTTCCATTCAAATTGATGTAAGGTAGTAAATGTTTGATAAACTGTTTCATATCCTGCACATGTCATTGAGAATTTTTTGATGGAGATTAACCTCACCAATGCGAGAAAGGCAGATACCTCGCAAATAAAAATGGTGTTGATTAGCGTCTTTATCAGTAAATTTGGAGTGCATTTATTGAGTTAAGATCTTAAATCTGTCACGAGCAAATTATAAAAAATGTTTACCAGAAATCACAGACTTGATTAACAAATAATGAATTGGATTTATAGATTACTTCTACTTTTTTTTTTTAAAAAATATTTCAACAGAATTTTTAACTATTTATTTCCTGTGGTCTAAATCTTGAAATTCTTTTAGGCGAGCCCCTTATTTTCATAGAAGTTGCGCTTCTGAAGAATGTGGCTCAGACAATACAGGTTCATTTCACAAATTGAAATTTGTATTTTTTTTAGGGCATTGCTGACAGTTTCTTAAAATCTAACAGGAAGTTTTGTTGGATGTTCCTCCCATACCTGAACATGAGGCTGCTTGTGCATTATTTTATTCTATATCGTCAACTCAGGTAAGAATAATTACTTCTACCTATTCTCTCTTTGTTTCAGATTGAAGGCATGTGTGGTTGCAAAGATTTGGTTTGACAAGCAATGTGATGGTTGATTATCAATTAGGGAATGTATAAAGTCAAATAACCTACCACACCATGTATTTCTGCTCCCTTTTTGCTTGAGCCTTTGCCTTTAGTTGAACTATACTTTCCAGAATATTTTTGGTGAGAGCAACTGCATTATTTTATACCTGCCCTGGCCTTACAAGGAAGCTTATTCTTCTTTTCCACTGATGTGCCCTGTAGCAATTGCTGTTTTTTGTTTACCACATGCGCCTTTTACTGATGAGGATATAGACGTGGCAGTTGTAAAATAAAGTGTTTTTTGGTGTAAATACAGTGTTTTTTGGTGTGCACTCGTATTTACTTGTGACAGCTATTGTTTATCCATAACAGAGTGTTGAACAACAAACTTTGATTATCTGCTTCCTTTTTACCTGATTACATACTTACAGAAAGTTAACAGCCTGGCTTGGCAGGGATCAATCTAGGGAAGTTTCTTATTAAACGCATGATTACATTGGTGAAAAGAGATATGCCACAAATATCTGTAAGTATTTTTTCACTCTCGATCTTATAAAATTAAAAAACTGGTATCTTTATTGAACAAACTTTCCTGTAAGCATTGTTGCTTCATTCGGTTGAAACATGTATTTTTTTTTTTTTTTTTTTTTTTTTTTTTGCGTTAGCAACTTGTGTTACTGGTGTGAAGCTTACCCTCTTCACTCGATTAAAGTCCTTTAATATTAGTTGTTTTATTGGAAAAGAAGAAGTTACACTGATCTTTGCATTTTCTGGAATCTGGAATGCCATGGTTAATTAAAGTCTTTTGTCTTGTGAGGTTCTATTAGTTGCTGACATTTTTCATTTATTCTACAAAGACATTTGCAACTCTAAGCCCAATCCCCGGATTCATGCAATGGTTGCTATCTAAGTTGGCATCTCAATCAGTAATTGCTAAAGTTGACAACATGGAACAACCAACAGGTGGATCTAGGTCCACTTTTCAGGAGAACTTACTTGAACCTGATGAAGAAAGAATGCTTTTGAATTCTGCTCCGTAAGTTTCTATTTGTTATCTGTCTCTTTGAATTTTGATTATTCAGCTGTTCTTATCCCCAAGAGAGTCTGGAACCTCATATTTTCCCCCCAGTAGCATCTGGAATACCATTCTTTAAATACAGCCTGCTTCCAAATTTTCCTCTTTTTTTTCTTGCTTCATTCACCCCTAGGTCATACACAAACCATTAGTCTTTTCTAAACCATAATTTCCTACATTTTTTTTACCGACCTAACACATATGAGACTACTAATTCCCTCACCCAGCAACTCATTTTTTGATCTCATTTTTTCACCTTTTTACTATCTTGCTTTGCTATTTTCTTAATGAAGCAGATCCCAAAGAGCCTAAAACTTGCTCTTTCACCAATTTAGGCTCTAAATTGCTTTTAGTAGGTTTTCCTAGTACACAAAACACATACACAGAGTATGCAAATATGTCGTGCTTCTGATAGTTCAGGATGATCTGAAGCCCTGTAACCTAATAAGTTTGTACCCTCTTATGTCTTACACAATAGTACTTCGTGTCCAAAGAAGCTGCAAGTACCTCTTTGAACAACATTGAAAGTTTGCAGGTCCAGTCCCCAGCATATAAAATATGGATACATGATCCTTGATGCTCTCTGTTTTCCTCAAAACTCTAATGCTTCTGTGCACAACCTCTCCATTGTCCTCTTGGACTAATCACGATGATACTATTATGTTTCTAAAAATACGACTAGTTAAAAACTTACATTACAGCATTGCTATAGGCTGGATAACACACTTATACCTGTAGGGAGACTTATGCTGGAAAAAATGGCATGGAAGTGATGCTAAACTTGCTGACATCCAAAAACTATGAGTGGACCAGTTCAGCCGAATTACTTTCTGCTTTGAAGCCCCCTCTAATGCGGCTGTGTGCCAGGTAAGATAACCTGAACATTCAAGTCGAATTAAAGTGCCGGCCAGGGGCTTTGAAAAACACTCACTAGTTTATATTTCCAACTGAAATGTGGAAGGGACCAAATTCTCATGAGGCACTGCACTTGAAGCATTGTATGATACTAATTGAAATTATAACTTTCTCTTCCTTCGGTACAAGGAACACCTATTCATAACGTTGTTCCATTTGTTTCATCAAAATGATAGGTCATGTGTTGTAAGTGACACAGAGGTCTAATAATTGGGCATGCTGGAGATGTACTTATATTTCTCAGCTCTGTTGTTGCATAAAGCTTATTTTTCTTCATTTTATGAAACTATTTATAGATTTTGGTTTTATGGATATAGGTACCTTCTCCAAGAGAAGAAGAGAGGAAAAGCTCTAGATACCGTGGCAAATTTTCACTTGCAAAATGGAGCGGTATAACCTTAATTTTGTAAATTAGTAATTGAATCACTTATAGCAATCACATCTACTAGCTGGCCTGATATGGTTTCTCAATATATTATATATCAGTTTAATTGTTTCATCATGGATCGATTTAGAAGCCTGTAGATTTAGAGTTTGAACATGCTCCTGTTGATTTCATGTTGTTTACGACTTGAAGTTGGAAAGCTTATAAACAAAATGATCTCCAAGTTGAAAACTTTTTTATACTAAAATTATGCATTTCAATGTTTAACAGATGGTTGAAAGATTAAATTGGATGGCAGACCGGTCAGAGAGAGGACTTCATCAAAGTGGAGGTATCATGGTGAACTACGTGTACAGGTGACTCTTCATAAAACCAACAGTATTTTCTGATTGTGCACGATTCACCAAAGGAAAGGCTGCTTCCACATACGATACTCATGGTCTGGATTAGATCTAACCTATGAAGCTCAGATGCTTCAAAACCCCTCACTTATCCATATCAGGCGTGTATCACCATTCATACTTGACCAATACTTTCAAATACATGTCAAATACTACTATAATGTATCCAAAATTAATAAATAGTTTCTAGAATTGACATATTAACCTATCTGTATCATGTTATATCCGTATCCATGTTTGTACTTCCTTGGATCTAAGATTTGACAGTTTTTTCGTAGAAGACCTGTCCCTTAATTAAACCAATAACAGTAGCTTTCCTAGTTAATTTTTCTGCTGACTCTTCTCATCGTTATTGAACTTTGCTAAAACAAAGAATTGAAAATTATGGACAATTTTTTGATGGATTTGTGGCTTGATAATTTTTTATTCCACTAAAGTTTCAACCACGCACTAATGAGATACATTATTGAAAATGACTTGCAGGGTGGAGTGCATAGAACAATATGCTCAATCATATTTCAGCACTGGGCACATACATGCTTCAACTGATATTCGCCACTATACCATGGTAACATGTTTTCCATGCATAGTATGATTCTGCATTTTCAATTCGACTCTGCATATTCAAAAAACAAAAATCCCCTTTTATTTTGTTTACCACCTCTGATTTGGCTATTGTTTGCAGGCACAGAAGGAACCTGAAGAGACCACCACAGCTTAGCTTTGAGGGATAAAAATGCAGTATATAATTTTGGTTCCAGTTTAGCTATATCTTGCACGTGTAGATTACTAGAACGTGTTCAAGGAAGGACAGTTAGCTCAATTTATGGTATTGGATGAGCTTTGATCACACTAGGCTCGCAAAGATGCCATACTTGTTCTGGATTCGACCTCGGACAGTGATGTTATTACACGGTATTCCTGTAACTTTCTACATTTTGTTTTCAAATTTCCTTGTAATATGAAACTAAAAACCAATAAACTGTCTACATTGTACACAGATGGAACACTAGAAAGCATTACAATAAAAACATCTTTAGTGTAATCTTCATTAAACGTTTATATATCACAATAATTTGGCCTCAAACGCTTCCATTCTGTGACTGAGCTTTGGGACTTTAAACCATTTGAGAATGGTGAAAACAGCTTGAATCGGAAGGACATTTCTGTTGCATAACACAGGTGATGGTGTGATAAGGCCAGAACATCGGATCGATTCAGACACACAAGTGCTGGTGCATATATAGATTGATCACTTCTCGTTTTCTACTGTATGCCTTGTTTCGACAACATAATCTCACATCAGCCATCTGTAAAAAGTAGCAAAAGGAGGCAACACAACCACAAAATGATGAAAACAAAATTCATCCATTATGATTTATCAATGAGAAGCATCAGAAACAAACTGAATTCTGACCTTGACTGATAATCTCTTCAAGTTGTCCCTTCCAAAATCGTTATTATGGTATGCAGATCGAACCTACATCAACATGCCATAATTTAGATCATTGTTTGCTTAGCATTTTGGATAAACAATGAAAATTTGAAGAACCACAATTAATATGCTAACCTCTTAAGATTCGTAAAGCTGTAATGCGGACGCCATGTGATGATTTAATCATGGGATTTGGGCACATTTTAGAGAAAAAAATTTCTGATGTTAGAGATCAATAATTAAGAACAAAAAAAAAAAAAAAAAAAAGAACATAAGAACCAAATGGAGATTTGTGGTCAGCATTATCCGAACCATGGATCCTAATTTTTTTACTTGTTAGAATATCTAATGAAATGTAAAAAAAAATATTCAATAATAAAATATGAATTAGAGCTATAGTTTTAAAGACTTTTTCGGCAAAACTCTTTTTTTTTATGCTTGTTTTTTTCTTGTTGGTTCGATTGTGTCAATATCTTTTACCATAAAAAAGGTTTTCTTTGAATTTATCTCATCATCGTAAGTCTGTCTTTATGGAGTAAATAGAAAAATAAATATATTTTCTTTTTTGATTCATTTCATGCACAATTCTTTATTTAATCAAATACCTATAAAATTTCTTTCTTGTGAACTTGAACTTGAGGCTTTCATTTTAGAACCAGATTGAATCTTGAAAATGATGCACTGAGTTCAACCTCTTCTTTACAGCATAGGGAAAAAAGAGTTTGGAAATTACTTCATGAAGTCTTACATTATGCGTGTTGACTTAGTCTCCTGAGCTCTTCCTAATTCCAAGTCCTTTCCATGAAATTTTCCTTTCGGAAATGAAATATGCCTAAAATATGGGGTCCCATATCAAGTTGATTTTTTTGCTGGTCTCTCCATAAACAGCTCTCAGGTCAAGCAAAAGTTGCAGAATTATGATATCAACAATGGAGGAAAAACCAAAAGAAGCTAAAACGCCAATGACAGGCTTTGCGTCAATAAACGAAGACCTTTTCCAAAACATACTAAAACGAATACCAGCTTTATCCTTTGCATCAGCAGCTTGTGTAAGCAAATCATGGAACCGAAATTGCAATCAAATCCTCTATAAACCAAAGCTTGCCTCCTCTTTTTCTCTCAATCCAGTCCAAAAGGTTTGTTGGGTCTTCAAAAAAACCAACAGAAAAGCCATCAATTTACTGTACAGTCTCTAACTTGAATAGAGTTTTTGTTTCTGATGATGGTCAAACAGGTTGCATTAGAAGAGGTTGTCAATAAGGTTCTCTCCGAGCCAATTAGACCCCAGTTTGCCATTGCAAATGTTATTGGGAGTGGAGTTCATTTGAGTGGAATGCTCGATTTTGTAAGATTGAACATTAACTGCAACATCAAGCATGTTCTTGTGGATTTTCTTCTCTTTTTTTGGTGTTTTTGTTAAGTTAATGTCGGATTGCCTGTACGGTTTGTGTTATAGCTAGCAGCAAAACTTGGTTCCAAAACTCCAATTATCGTGTCTTGTGCTGGTGGAATCATGGGAAGAGATGCTGTTACTGATGAATATAAAGAGGTCAGCACTGTAACATTCTTTTAATTGCTTGCTTTTGTTCTTTCTAAGAGACATGAAAGAATGCATTATTGGCTTCTTTTAAAAAATATGTAGGTTATGATAGAAGATTTTTGGGTTGATGGTGCATCAAACTCAAGCTTTGGTATCATGTTGTCTGTGGGATTTTTACCAGGACTAAAAGTTGATGCCATCCCGCTGCTACGACCAAGAAAGGTAACAAATTATGCAACCAATTACCCTTCGTTTAAAAGATGATGCTCTTAGTTGTTAGTATCCAAGGATAGAGTAGACAAACACAAAAAGGATAGAAACATGTTTGGTTGGAAGGATAGAAACAGACATAAAATAAATCTGTTTATAGTGCAGTTTTGAAGTGAATTCTGTCATTTTAAAACAGGAAAGACAGGAGGACATGTCCCATATGTCCTCACTATCTCTATCTTTTCTGTCTCAAATTCTAAGTTTGGATGGCTTGTTTAAGATCGGATCGAGAAGTCTTCTAATCTTAGTGTGCAAAAGGTGGTCCGATAATATCCTTACTGTTAAAACCTTGAAAAAATCTTAAATTGCATAATCAGTGAGCCATAAAAGTATCAATTGAAGAAAATACAGACCTTTATGTATTTGTTGACAATAAGCTAACTAATCTTGAGTATTTTTTCTGAAATGGTAACATCAGGCACGGGGAGTGGCAATGGTTGATAAGTTCGTGATGGATATTAGGAATTATGCAGCTTTAGTATCTGATTCCACATCACCGAGTCTGATTATAATGTTTGGAGTGAGCGAATTTTTTTCTTATTTTCTTGCAAATATCCTTGTATTTCTTCAGAAAGTTTCTTGCTAAGATGTGACTTTAATTCATGCTGATACAGAGCGAAAAAACTGACCAGAAACCTGTAATGGAAAAGCTGGGTGAGTTTTTCTCAACTAAAACCCTTGGCCTAGATTTTTGTGATTGAAAAGCTGTAACGAGAACTTTTGTGCTGCTATAGAGCGAAAAAACTGACCAGATTCCTTGGCCTATATTTTTAAAATATTTGCCAGACATGATAAACTGTCGCACATCAATCTACTATATTGCTTCTTGAAGTTGATAGTGCATTGTGTGTTGCAGATCATGCCATGTCGAGGGAAACAATTGTTGTCGGCGACGAGAGAGCTCAATTCCTGTACAGAAGTGGCATAGAGTCAAGAAATGTCTATTATGGGAGCGTCGATCATTATTTTTCTGATGCAGTTGCTCTTGTATTTGCAAGGGATCAAAACAGGCCTTCTGGTATTTTAACTCTATTCATCTATGTTCTTGCAACTAAAATAGATAGACAATGTACTTGCCTTTTCTTGATCCTGATCAATCTGTCTTAATGGCAGGCACAGGGGAAATCCATTTCCATTCTGCATTATCGAGTGGTGTTTCTGCAATAGGTCCAAGGTTCAAGGCAGTTTCTGCCAATGAGATTGAATCTGAGACAGGTCTTAGTACATGGCTTACTGTCAGAAGAGAAGCAGAACAAGAGATTCTAGGTGGTCAAAGGATTATAGATGACATCAACAATGAGGTATGATATCTAGTCTTTTGGAAAGCCATGCTTTAGGCATCTGGTGTTTTCCTAAGGAAAAATGATTTGTAGACAGTAGATTTTTTGGGAACATTGTATAGTTTAGTCCCTATCATTTTTGAAAAGAAGAAAAACAGTTCCTTCATTTAAAGATTTTGTAATTAGGCCCCTTTATTTTGAATTTGCTTTTCTTCTTCCTTCATCAAAATTAAAATACATCCCTCTTTCCTCTTTTCTTCTTTTTCATACATCAAAACAAAACAAAGGGCCAGCCATAGCTGTACTTTCTCTCTCCTCATTTATCTCTCTGTCCGTAGGGATCGAACTGTAAAATAAATAAAAATAAAAATGCAAATTTTGAAATAATTGAGGATTGAAATAAACATTTATCATAACTTAATAAAATAAAATTTGATCACTTTAATATATTGCATTCGAGATAAAATGTACTGTATAATGCAAATTCTATACTGTCTAAAGACAATAACACATAATGTAAATTCTCTGCCACTCTCCTTCATTCGTGCATGTTGCAAGCCACTTCTGCTACCATATATGAACATCAAGTTCTTGAGCTGTCTACTAATTAGTGTCCTATTAATTATCTTGATTCTTAATTAATTCATTAAATTCTTTCGTTGTTGTTAGTTTTCTATTGTATTTGTCTCTTTTCTGAATTATAATTTAATATGTTATAGTTGGGGAACCAAACTAAACTGTTCATTGGAGTTTCTGAACAAAGAAAATGCTTTGTTGGGCCAGAGAAGCCAAGACAGATAAGATCTCTAGCTTTCCATGAAGTTATGGGGTGAGTGGTTGAACTCTCATCTTTTATTTTAGCCTTGTACTTCATGCAAAAGTTTTCCATGTACTCCAAAGAATGTGCAAAACTTGAAAAATTGCAGAAGTTACAGATATTTTCCGTCTTGATCACCCATTAAACATAAGGGTTGATCAGTGGTATTTGTCATTACCATAGCCATAAATTAATTTAGCAGCTTTTTTCATTTGTTTGATTTAAGACCATTTTCAAAGATTCTCTTCTCATTGTGATAGTTGCTTGTCAACAGTGGAGATGAAGAGCACCTTTTTGTGGATGGAGTCGGCATAAAAACCGGAGACTACTTTCATCTTTACCATCCAGATCCAAGCGCCGCATTATCTTCTTGTAGTAATATCTCTAAGAATTTCAGAAACCTGAAGCTAGATTGGAGTTTTAGAAGCTGCCAGCTTCATGTAGCTAGGGGTGTTGGTGAAAAGGAAGTTATTGGAGGTTTCGTTTTTGCTTGTTGGGGCCGTGGCGAGTCATTCTTTGGGCACAACAATGTTGATAGCTCACCATTCTTGGATAACTTTCCTGGGGTCCCAATGGCAGGGATATTTACTTATGGGGAAATCGGACGAGGCTTTTCAATCTTGAATACAGATGAATCAGGCCAAGAAGTTAAGACTTTGTGTTTCTGTGTACATGTTTATAGCACTGTATATTTGTTGGTGTCTTATACTCCGGCACCTATAGAGCACTAGATCTTGTCTATCTTCTTCTTCATGAAATCGTATCTGATTTCGTGCATGTTGTTGGGGTCATTGAAAAATCCTAGAGGTTGTAGGAGTATACTTAAGAACTACGTGGTTCTCAGGATTCTTTTCACATTTTCTGCTCATATTTTAGTATTTCTATATCATATGAGCCTCTATGAAGTTTGCTCGAACGTATATGAGTATATAAAATAGTTAAACGTGACTGCATAGTAGAAAATGTATAAGAACATATCGAATTAAGAGAACAAGTTTAGAATTTAGAAGCAGATTGAACAAGTTGATGAAGGATGGAATTTGGTTGCCTGATTGCTTTCAAAATTGTTTTCTCCCTCCCTTGATAATGGGACCAATCTACAACGAAAGAAAATAAAATGGATTGGACAAGGAGTACTTGAAATTTAATTGAGAAACTTTGGAAGTGGCCAAGGAAGAATTTGAAAACAATAAATACGCAAGAGAGAGAGGATGGTATCGGGCAAAATCTTTTATGAACCCACTAGAACTATCCTAAACCATGGGCCATGGGCTTGCTGGTGGAAGAGACAAAAACACTAAAAAATAAAACAATCTATTTTAACTAAATTTAACTACCTATTTATACATAAAATAAATACATGAAAAGTCAAAGTTTTAGGTGCGAAAAATAATGGTAGGTGATAGCATGAAAGCGGCTAATGGTTATCAATCAATAGCTATTAATTGTTATCATCAACTTTTTAGATTGAATTAGTTTAATCTGTTATTATCTAACTTGATTTAGCTGACATGCTTTTAAGGCATGTTTGAGATTATAGTAGCAGTTGTGGTTCATAGTGTTTTTTACTTAGAAATGTATCAAAATGATATATATATTTTTTTTATTTTTTAAAAATTATTTTTGAAATCAGTACACAAAAACGATCTAAAAACATAAAAAAAATTAGCAAAAGAAAAATTTAAATTTTTAAAAAACATGGTTTCAACCGTGTTCCCAAACATGACTTTAATCTAGTTCGAGTGTACAAGAAAATAAACCCAAATTCAATTTTTAGCCTCTTGTGTTCTTCCCCTCCTAGCCTTTAAATTCCAAGCCAAGTGGACAACTGGTTGTGACCTTGCCTTAGCCTCATACTATGTATGTATGGCAAGGATCAAATCTCACACATATATATCAGCACTATCTTTAACATAGACATTAACGAAATCCTTCGTTACAATCCTACTATCCCATATCAAGATAGCATGCGTAGTGATACATACAAGAATCAACATACCCTTTTCTTGTGATTGTTTAAATGGTGATTTTTGGCCATACTTTTTCTTACATTACTCAATCAGATGATACTTACCTTAAGATTGCAAGGAGTTTTGCTAACCTCACCACTGAGGATTGGGTACATGGAGTCATCATATGGGATACCACTAAGATACCAACCATGTTCCTATCAATGTAACATTGAATTGTTCATGTGGAGATGAGCAAGTGTGAAGGGATTATGGATTATTGTTCGTGACATACCCGCTTCGTCCAAATGAGAGTTTGTCATCCTTAACGGCGGAGTCCGGCGTGCCGGTGGACTTACTAGAGAGGTACAACTTGGGGATGAATTTTGACTCCATATATATATATATATATAAATTATGTGTTTTTCCAAAATCTTATCATGCATGAAACCAAAACGTTGTGGCTTGTTAGATGGACATTTTGGGATAATAAAAAAAACTTGTATCTTAATTTGGATCTTGGTCAAAAACATGATAGTGATTATATAATATGGTTTGTCTCTGTAACATTGGACCCCCTCGACCTAGTTA
>Ga0325403_1003838_pt1 | contig 13824 bp, 13 predicted proteins | sample PopdelMetagenome_19_FD_205665 | JGI IMG/M metagenome (GOLD analysis project Ga0325403, IMG submission 205665) | Populus deltoides microbial communities from Bellville, Georgia, United States - Xylem-PdKOR-R4 | ecosystem: Host-associated > Plants > Phyllosphere > Stem > Wood/Secondary xylem...
CCTAGGTACAAGTTATCTTATGACCACGTGATCACAAGGTTCGCATCATTTGGTATCAGAGCTTGGCTCCATTAATCAGCTTATATCCTTCTGAAATTTTCGTTTCTTGTTGATTCCGCAAAAATTCCTTAGTATCCAATTTCTTCTTCTCCTTGAATTTGCGGCATATAAAAAAAATTGTTATTTCATTCTGTTATTGTTCAAAATATATCAGTAGCATCAAAAACAAAAAAAAAAAAGAGAAAAGAGAAAAGAAAAAAAAATTATTCAAAAAGACGTTTATTGGATTCTGCCGCAGAAAACTAAATAAGAGAAAATTGGATCAAATCAACACAGAATTAACTCAAATTTGATACTCTAATTAATGGTGTCCTAATTGCACAATGTATAAAATTCGGGGTCAATTGGATATCGTTTTCTTGGGGTTTCAAATTCGGGTCTAATCAGGTCTAATTCATAACGTTTTTGCGTAAGTATATCAAACCTTGTCGTAAATTACTAAAACTTTATATTCTGTCTATTTGGGTTGATATTGCACTATGTCTGAAATTTTAACTCAATTGGACATCATTTACTTTAGGTTCCAGATTCGGGCTTAACTCATCGTAAACGAGTCTGTTTTGCGTCAACTTTTGAAATTTGCTTGCTTCCTGTTGTTTTCATTTCTTGCAGTTGATTTCATCATATCCAACATATTTGGGTGTTGTTTCATGATTTTTCATATTTTTTGTTTCTGTTTTTATTCGAGTCTTTAGTTTCGTTCATATTTCGGATAGACTTGCTTGCTACTCGCGAGACTATCATTGCAGTTTTGTTTTGCTTGTTTTCTAGTTTTTATTGCTTCTTGAGTCATATATATATTTGGATTGCGCTGCCAAGTTGGTTCTATTTGGTGTTGGTTTCAGTTTCGCAAGAACCACAAGAAGGTGAGATGAGAGGTGTGAGCGTGTGAGGATATTAAGAGTGTTTGAGCGAAACACAAGCGACATGAGGATAATTGTTTTTACCACTAACCAATTTTCGCAGGTACTATCATGTCAGATCAAAACAACACAACACGCCCTCATGATGTAGAACTTAAATTCCAATTGCAAACCATGACGAAGATGATGGAAAGAATGAATTTCATGATGGGGAACGTGTGTGACAGACTTGAGAAGGTGGGAAAACATGGAAACATGGCTGGGACATGTACCTAAGACAGTGGGGCTGAACCCAAATCTAACAATGGCAGTGGGGCTGAAAGGCTAATGTGGGCTGATTATGAAGATTTTAGGGAGGACGTTGATGATATTGGTGATGGTGGTTTTAAGGATAACACCATAGGCTATCGGGAAGGTTTTTGGCAGTTTAGAAACCAAAGGGAATTCATATATTTTGATGAGGTGTTATGGCAAAAGAAAAGGAGGATTCAAAAGGAGAGGTGGTATCAAAGCGAGAGAAATAAAGAGATTAATGTTCTAAAAAAGAATCCAATGGTCTATCCCATATTCTAGGGGAGATGAAGCAAGAACTTGATGTGTTAATGGCAGCACTCAATGCCCAACAAGCTTCAAAAAGAGAGGAGAAAAAAAGGCTCCAATGATGATATACAAAATAGAACGATTGCAACTTTCATCCAAAGTTGTTAGCGACGATTGTTGGCAGGAAAAGAACTCCAAAGGCTTCAAAAAGAGGCTAAGGAATTGTCCATTGAACTTGTTAGTGATTCGAGGATGAATCATCTTGAAGAGAGAGGGAATGATACGGACCAGGAATGGTCAAATTCGGATTTTGATGTAAAAAGCGCATCTATCCAGTTTTACGACAACAGTTATAATTCTCAATTCGACTATTGGATCAAGCTGAAAGTTTACATGGAGTCTTGTGACATGGTTTCCTACATTGGGTTAAAATTTCAGGTCAATCAAAGTTCGGAAAGGCATTGAAACACGGGTCAACAGAGCTTGTACGAATTTTGTTATTTACTTCCTTTTGACTTGTAGACTTCCTATTTGGCTAGGATTCTTTTCCTAAAAGGACATGGCAGCTTATTTTGGGAATCTCCTATTTCTACAAAGATCTTAAATGGGCTGCAACATAGTTTCCAAGTGTGGCAAGGATTCATAAATGTTTTTGAGTTGTGGTCTAATGGTTTGATTTGTTTGGAGTGTTGGCCGAATATTTGTTTGTGTCTGGATGGGTGGCTGAATGGGTTGTAGTTGTTTGGGTTCTAATCGAATTTGATGGTCTTCTCTCCCCTTGTTCCTCACCTTGATTTTCTCTCCCCATCCCCTCATGCTCACTTTTTAGCTTTATTTGATCATTATACACCTGTTTGGGTGTAAAAGGTACAATGGTGTAAGAGGTACAAGAGTGATGGTTTTACCATCTTTTACAATGGTATACATATTTTTAACCCCATCATGAATTGCTTTCCTGTCATATTGTCATGGTCTCCCCAACAAGATGTGACTTGCTTCCATTGGAACCACGTCGCACAGAACTTCATCAACATATTTCCCAGCAGAAAATGGAACCACAACCTGTTTAGTCACTTTCACTTCACCACTATCATTCAGCCATTGCAATCTATATGGTTTAGGATGTTTAACAGTACACAGATTCAGTTTACTAACAAGGGTGGTACTACAAACATTAACACAGCTTCCACTATCTATAATTAAACCACACACCTTGCTTTGTATATAACAACGCGTATGGAAGATGTTCTCCCTTTGTTGATTAGCTTCATCTTCCTTGACATGAACTTGAAGTGTTCATCTTATAACCAATGACTCCTCAACCGGTAATGCTAACTCATCCCCATCACTATCCTCCAATGGTGGCATGCCTTCACAATCAGATTTGTCACTTTCAGATTCCATATCACCATTATCTCTAATTATCATTATTCTCTTGTTTAGACACTCTGAAGCATAATATCCATGTCCCTAACACCTGAAACCTTTAACATCACGGGTACGTTTAGGTTGAGTTACATATTTACCTTTGGCATCGTTAGGGACATCAACTTTAGCCTTTAGTGGTTCAGTTCTAGAAGGAACAATGGATCTCGGTCGGATAGTACCCTCTCTCTTTAGATTCGGCTTCCAAGATGATGAAGAGCCCGAATTAAACGCTGGCCGAGCATGTCCCTTTCGAAGTTGTCTCTCCACCTTCGTAGCCATGTGAACCATGTCCTCTAGCTCCACATAGTGTTGTAGCTCAACCACATTGGCAATGTCTCGATTCAACCCATTAAGAAATCTAGCCATGGTGGCTTCTTTATCCTTAACAACAGTGGCCCAAATCATTGCTATCTCCATCTCTTTGTGATATTCATCTACTGTCTTATAACCTTGATTCAGACCTTGAAGCTTCAGATATAAGTCTCTGTAATAGTGGTTTGGCACAAATCGTCTCCTCATTAAGACTTTCATCTCCCCCCAAGTCTGAACGGGTCGCTCCCCATTCCTCTTTCTACTGATTACAATTTGATCCCACCAAATCAATGCATACTCTGTAAACTCAATTATCACCATTTTCACCTTCTTTTGTTCAGAATAGCTATGGCAATAAAAAATCCAATCTACCTTTTTCTCCCACTCCAAATAAGCCTCGAGATCGTTTTTAGGGAAAGTTAAGAATTTTCAGTTTAATGGTGTCCAAGTCCCCATCCATATCTTCATAAGTACCCATGCCATGGATATGACATTCCGTACGGCTATACGGACCGTATAGCATATGCAAAATCATAGTCATCTTCACTTGCATCTGCGTTTTCGTCAACAAATTCTTTAAAATCAGATATGACATTCCGTACGGCTATATGAATCGTATTTCCTCAGTGATTAGCCCCACTATTCTGTTGCTTTATTGAATTCACCTCATCTTTCAAATCCTTGTACGTTCTAGACAACAACTTAAGTTGCTGACCTATGGCTCGTAATTGGAAAGCTATGTCAACATTTTGTGTCACTATTCGTTGTTTTCAAATATTCTTTGAATTTGCAAAATATATCCTCACACCTCTCGCGTATCCCACAAAACAAAATCAAAGCTTTTCACTCTAATAAGCTCACCCCCAATAGACTAAATATGAAGTTTCAATTGATTCTGAGGTGGTTTGCCTGAGTTTAAATAGTTGAAAAATTAACGCTAATGGACCCCTTATGTAGACTTGTATGAGGTCCACTCAAAACTGACCCAAAACTAAAAAGCCCATAACTTAATCCAAACAAGTCTTCAATCCTAACTGAAAACAAAGTATTAATTAAGCCCAAACAAGTCTTGGGCTGTAGCTAACAAAATAAAATAAAGCCCCTAATATTAAATTCATGTTCTGCCAAGAGAAGAAGAGAAGGAAGTAAAATATTACATAATTGATTCAAGGCTTATTTATAGCCTTTCATGCAACACCTTAATCTTAGAGACAAAAGAAAAAGGCAACCACCCATGTTGTTTCCAAGTTGTAGTAGGATTCTTTTGTCTCCTTTGTTGTCCTCACCTCATGGCTCAAATAAGGCTGTATTGGAACCCTCTTGCACATGGATAAGATGTACTAGGGTCTCCTCTTGATACTCTAATGGACCTTTCAATTCTGACTTGGTTGAAACATTCAAAACCAATGCATTCAATGCCTCTTTTAATGCCTTTGTCTTAGACCGAGTCATTGGACCATTTGGAACATGTAATGGGTCCTTGCTGGTGTTTCTGGGCTGGTGCACATCAGTTTAGTTTTAATTTTAAGAGGTTAGTACTATTGGATTTTAAATTATCATGAGGATTTGTGCTTAAAACTATTCTATACCTAATTATGATGTATGGAAATCTTAAGTTTTTTTATGATTAAATTTAATGATTGATGATCTAAATTCTATATGATGCGTAATATATATTTTTGGTTTTAAATCTATTACTAGTTATTAGTTTATGAAAAATTTATGACTAATTAACTTTAGTACCAGAAGTATTAAAAGTCAATTAACTTATGATTGATGACCTAAATTATTTTACTCATGTTTGATTATATGTTACTTCAAAAACATAAGTTTTGATTAAATTAACTCTACATATGTGTTTAATTATCATAAGTCAATTGTACTTATCTTGATCTCTTTATTGTCACGTAGTTAAATCTTGCATGCTTAATAGAGGTTATAATGTCATTAGGGTTAATTAATGGGTGATTGTCAGGTTAACTAAAAAGTAAGGTCAGGTAGAAAAACTCATTTTTCATGATTTATTTATTTATGATCACAAATCAAATTAGAAAATATATCTAAATTCAATGATTGATGTTTAATTATCCTTGAGGAATACCTCTTATAAAAAATATTTTTATTTTTTTTACATTCTTCCAATTTGCCTTTTATTTTTTAGAATTGATTTCTTTTGTTTTCCTACCTTTCTAAGTTGTTTTTAGGTAGTTAAGATGATAAAAAAAATCTCTCTTTTAATTACTTATCATTTAAATTTTATATTAGATAATTTTGTTAGAGTAGTATATTTAGTGCAAGTTTAGTTGGTTTGCTTTAATTTAAACTTAAATAGCTTGTCTTGATTGAGTAATTAAGTTTTAATACTTATACTTTTGTAGGATGATGCCTTTCTATATTACAAATCATTAATTTTAAGGGTTTCAATTTGCATAATTTTGACACTCGTCAACTCGGTTCTAAACAAAAACCAAGGACAAAACTATTATGACTCGAATAAACCAAAATCAAACCCAATTCTCCCAAACCCATTGTGAGGTATTGATTTCCTTCTTTATTCCACCTTGCAAAATAAATCATCGGTGATCTCATGCTCCTGAGATTGTCACACAATGATGTGGACCTTAACACTTCATATATCATTAATAAATATCATATAAATACATGTGAAAATAAATGAGAAGGGAAATCTAAACCCTTACATAAATGTAGGACTGAAAATAGTAAAATCACGATGAGTAACGAATACCTGAGATAAAAAAGAATGGATAAATGATGATGATGATAATAATAATAAATATGATGTGTAATAGTGGGCATGCCTCCATAAACTAAATATAGAAGCATTGTCAAGGTTAAAAATATAGGGGTTTTGAAATTTTTGTTTAAAATTCATAACGTCGATGAAATCCGTAATATTTTTCCATGGATAGAAGAATTTAAAATAAATGTGTTATAAAAATGAGATATAATTTTGAGGAATTATATCGAACATGAAGAATGAAATTTAGGAAAGAATTAAACGTAAAAGTATTTTAGTAAACCCGAATAAAAATCGGTAACGTTATGGCGATTCGGTAACAAGTCTATGAATGAAAATTAGTAAAAAGGAAAGATAAATATACTTGGGATGGGAAAATGGTCACGATGATTTATGAAAATAACCGGTATAATTTTTGCAAGGATTGGATAAGAAAATTTGAATTTCTAACGAAAAATACAAATTGTCCCGTTTTACACTATCGGGAATAACTCTCAATTTGATTTTCAGATTGAGCTGAAGTTTTATGAGTAGTCTCCTAACACATTTCTCTCTCTCAAGTTAAAAGTTTAGGTAAATCAAGGTTCAGGAAGGACTCGTGATTTAGGGTAGAAACCAAGTAGTTTACGCAAAAGAAATTAAAAATAAAATAAAATGGACATTAAATGAAGGGAAAAACTATAAATGAACGTAAAATAAGCCTATACAAGGCTGTTTCCAGCAGCCATGGTTGATCATGAGAGAAATGAAGTGAAGGTGAGAGTTTTTCATATTTCCTTTAAAATCCTTGAAAAAATCCCATCTAAACATATAGATCGAAGAATTAAAAAGGGTTGGAAGAAGATTTAGGCTAAGAAAATGAAGAAATTCCAAAGGGCTTTGCTTGGGAGGGGTGGCGGTTTGGAAGGAAAACTAGGAGGGAAGGAGAAAAGTTGTTTTTTCTTACCTTTTTCTTCCAAATTTCTTGTGTATAAAAGGTGAGAAGCTTTTATTTAAGCTTGGTTTAAGTTTATTTTGTGTGGTGATGCATTTTGATTAAAGGTATGCATTATGGAAAATTGAGTTTGAATGATTGGTTGTTAGAATAGATGATGTTGTGTTTGAATGGGTATTGTTTCTATTTGAAAAAAATTGAAAAGAGAACTCACCCCATCATTTATTCTAAAAAAAATGGAAAAGAAATAAAAAGGGACAATGGGATTAATTGATGAAATTTATTGTATGAGTTTTGTTAAATGATGATATATAGTGCATGGGAAGATTTTATAATGAGTAAATTCATAAAAATGAAAACAAAATGCTATCTTCCATGAATATAGGGTTTCGACTAGAAGAATGATTTTTGGTGGAAGCTTAAATTTATCGGATTCTTATTTAAACTTAGTTAGCAAAGATGAAATGAATAGACGATGTGAGGAGAATTGAAAAAAAATATTGCATTCTATCTTTATATTTGGTCGTTTTATATAGAGGATATTTATGATTAAGTTGTTTGAGATGGGAATTATATGAGATGATGTTAGAAGATGTGTTAAATAGGGATGGTAATTTGAAATGCTCCCTAAGTGTTGATAAAAGGTGTTTTAATGTTTGAAAAAAAAAAAGAAAGGTTGCTTGTGTGCGTAAGATAATTTCAAATGAATTAAGTAAATTTATCAAAATAATAATGGATTTTTTTAGGGTCATGAGAACAAGGTTTTTTGAAGAAATGATTATGGTGAGTTAGTGAATTAGATTTGGGTTATATGGAATGAGAACTTATTTTAATGTCATAAAGGTTGATTTGTGGTGTAGAATGGAGAATGTATATGGAAACCTATAAGAAAAGTTATTTGAAATTTGGGATGTCTTGTATGGAAATTTTTATGGATGAATTTCTAAATTACGGTATGAGTAATTATAGTTATTGACGGGGAATTTGTAGGAGAAGCATCTAGAGCGAGACTTCACTTATTGGGAGCTTGGATAACAGGATTAAAAATAAACGATTGGCCTTCTCCTTCCCTTTTAATTATTTATATGCTTTTATAGTTGTTAGAATTACCCCCCCCTTTTTTTTTTATCAAATGTAAGAATTAGCTACAAAAAAGGAAGTCCACAAGTCAAAAGAAAGTAAATAACAAAATTCATACAGCCTATGTTGACCTGTATTGAGATGCCTTTCCAAACTCTGATTGTCCTGCAATTTTAACCCAAGGTAGCACAATATGTCAGGAGACTTCACGTGAAATTTCAGTTCGATCCAACGGTCGGATTGAGAATTATGACTGTTTCCGTAAAACTAGATAGTTGCACATTTTACGTCAAAATTCGAATTTGACATTTCCTGGATCGTATCAATTTATATGGATAAAAAATAAAACATAACTGGAGACCAGCACGTCAAATGTACATGCATATACAAACCAGTCTAAGGGAACATACTCCCTGAAACAAACCTAAACAAGCTAGCTAAACTAACCAGCAGGCGAATACCAACCATAGAGGTTAGAACCAGAAGCAACCATACACCTGCATCCAGTAACACATGGCTACTGGAAAAGAAACCAAAACATATGCAAATGCCAACGAGAGGCCAAACAGCAATAGAGCATCAGCAATGCGAGCAACATAGAAACATATCAGCAAAGCTGCACAAAATCTAAGAGGCTAGCCATAAGAAAACCAACAACAACAACAACAAGCACAAATAGAAAAAGACTGCACAAAACAAACTGCCTGCCAAGCTGCATCAGGAAAGAACACAAAAACCAAACATCTGCTCTGTATCCAAAAACACAACGGCAACAACAACAGCAACAATAGGTATAACCTGACACTAACAGAGAAGATTGCACAAAATCAAACTGCCAGCCAAGCTGCATTAGGAAAAATAGGCAACCCGAAACTGTACCAAAACAAAATGTCTACCCCAAATGAAGCAAGCAGGGGATTTGCACAAGAGAAAACCTAAGATCAGCAAATCTACAAATTTAAAATAGGCAATACAAGACAACCAATGAGAAACCAAGCGATCACTCTCCTTATCTAAGCATGAAACAAATCATCAGAAAGTGGATGATGGAGTAGAATCATATGAGCTGTGCAGTGATTGGAAATCAACAGGAGCGGGTTTGGACTTCCCTTGCGAACCCAAACAAGGGATGGCAGTTGCTTTGCTTCTAGTGAGATAATGCCTCGTGGGAGGGGCTACAATTGCAGTGGCATCAGCTCTAGAATGGTGTACTCGTGGATTAACTGGGAGAGTGGAGCAGAGTGCTCAGATGCAGCAGATTTGGACCTCTTATGACTAGGAGACTGAGGGCTCAGTTCACCAGCTGTAACAGCTTTAGTGAACATTGGATCCACTAGGGATCTACAAAAGGGCTTGCACAGTACGGTTCCTGCTTCTCAACCGCACCTGTCTCTGTAGAGTGGCTGGAACTAGTTGAACATGCTGGAGTTTCATGAGGCCTCTTCTTACTTTTGGGCTTGAGTCCTTTAGGCAAGTGAGAGTTGAATGTCCTAGAATCTTACACTGCTTGCAAAACATGGAAGTGATTCATACATAATCGGTTGGGGCAAAGAGGTGCTATTGGGCAGAATTACATTGATAGAGGACGGCAAGTCGGAGAGTAGGTAAACTTCAATAAGAACTCTAGCATACGAGACCCGGGTCATTTATGCAGTAGGATCATCACAATGGATCGGCTTCCCAATCATGCTAGCAATTTTTGATAAGCAAATTGGTTTCCAGCATCTTAGAGGCAGATTAGGGAACCTTACCTTAGTTGTTAGAATTACTTGTTATTATTAATGGAAGGCGCCTTCGAGGTAGATATTGGTATGTAATATGTAGTTAATTATATATGCGATAATAATGTGTAGTATTTTACTGTAACGGAAGAAAAACCTTGCATGTACGTAACGATATAATTGCCATGTGAGAATTATTGTCAACCACATTGGCAATATTCGATGTATGATCCAATATGCCAATTGGAACAGTGGAAATAATGTGTAATTCATATTAGATGCCCACAACAAAAATTATTGTCTATATATATATATATACATATATATATATATATATATATATACACGGGTGTGTGTATGACGAGAACTCTAAAATAACTGACAAGTGAGATATTCGTCAAGTGAACAATTATTGTTGTGGAAAAGGTGTTTGACACCTTGATACCTTATTCAACAAATTCAGTATGCCAAGCAATGGCAACAATGTTAAATGTGGCATGTTCTTATTTTCATATTAATAGTTTGAAACTTGTTACCCTAGTTAATGAGACTAGTGCCCTGATTAATATGCAATCAAAGAAACTAGTTACCTTGGTTAATGAGACTAGTGTCCTTATAAATGGGCAATTAGAGAAAAGAGTTAATTTAGTAATGGAACAAATGCTCGGTTTGCGCTCAAGAAGACATTGGTATGTCCTTAAATTATGCTAAATGTACTAATTTCTAGGTTTAAGGGTAAAGAAATTAACTGTTTAATAATTGATATGGTAAATATATAAAAGAGATAATAACAAATAATCATTGTTTATAAAGTTGATTGTATCTGGTATTAAATAAATTTTCAGATACTTTGTAGCATCGTGCCGAGTAGATGATGTATTTGGTATTAACACTAACATGCAATGGAGCAAGGTGTATGATGCGAACCTCGTGATCATGTGGTCACGCAACCCACAGCGAAGACACCAAATTCCTTGAAAGTCAAGTAAACCAGGTTTGATTGGAGTGTGACGCAAAGATAACTTGTACATAGGTACCAGCACTATTGGAAACGAAAACCCCCACTAAACGAATATTGATTCGCGAACGAGAAGCATGAGAACAACGTCAGGAAGTTAGTTGTTCTTCGATAAGTTGTTTTTCAGTTCTTTTGAGAACCAAGAAAGGGAGATTATCCAACCAACACATAACAAGTGTAGCAAACAAGAAATTTTATTAATCTGAATTGTCTAACTCACATGTCTGGTTATACCTTTATTTATATTGACTCTAAACTGAAACGAACCCTAATGGACTCCTTATGTGGACTTATATAATGCTCACTTACAATTAAACCTAAATAATATAAATATACCCTAAACTAAGAAGAAAATAATAATAACAATAATAATTCTGAATTTAATATCCTAAATATGATAGGATCAGATTTGATGCCCTTTAAAAGTCTCATATAAACTAAGAGAATCAAATCTGAAGTTGCCTCCTCTTTAGTTTCCTTATTTGCAAAGTATTCTTAGCTGACTTAAAAACTTATTTAATGATAGATTCCTACTATAATTGTTTCCATACATCATGAGTATTCCATATTAATATGGAGTCCATACCACACATGAAAACTATGTTGTTGCTCATTAAATATCCTTGCAAGACTTGAAAATTCTCAAAACCAGCTGTCACATGCTTGTAGGAAAAGAATCCTAGCCAAATAGGAAATCCACAAGTTAAAAGAAAGTAAATGACAAAATTCATACAACCTCTGTTGACCAGTATTGCAATGCCTTCCCGAACTTCGATTGATCTGAAAGTTTAACCCAAAGTCGGAGATGTCAGGATACTCCACGTAAACTTTCAACCCGATCCAACGATCGAATTGAGACTTATGATTGTTTCCATGAAACTAGACAATTGCATATTTTACATCAGAATCCAAATCTAATTGTTTTTTTTATTGCCCGAATTGTATCAGTGTATATGAGTTTGGTTGTGCTAATAGGATAATGATTGTGTATTCAATTAGCCTTACCAACAAAATTTAACGAAAAAGAAAAATGATTTGAGCATGTCTTGCAAGTATAAAAGTAATAGAATGTTATATGATAAATTATAAATAATATAAATGGACATAAAATAAATAGAATGAATCAATAAAGGAAATTTCTCAATATTAATATGGATTGAAGTACAATGTATTATAAATGACATAAATGCTAGGTAAGTAAAAAGGCGACATGAATTAAATATCTTATGAATTATTAAATAACAATGTGAATTAGACATACTTACGCGATGAGTTATGATATGTATTAAGGGTGGTTGAGAGAGTGAAAGATCATATGATTTATATGTGTTGAGGAAATAAATTGGGGGTTAAATTCCATGAGTTTTGAAATAATATTATTAATATAAATTGATTATATTCATAAAGTGGAAATAGTTATGAAATAACATCGATGTGAATAGAGACACTGTATGAAAGTGTTTGAAGCAGACTAGTTAATTTTAAAATTGCAAGGACTAAATCGTATAGTGATAAGTTAAACTAGATTATGAGTGAAACAATTATCACGATACAAGGATGATATTGTGATGAATACAATGATGGGAAGAAAATTTATCGAGGAATAATGAAAATTATAAGATGTTGGAAATTGATAAAAGATCAATGTTCTTAAAGAAAAATCTATGAAATTGGTTTTAATCATATAATTTTAAACGTTAGTAATTAGAAGGATGCAAACATTTAATATAATTTATTTTGTAATTTTGTGCATGTCTCATGTAAATTCCTTTAATGACATCCATTTCTTAGGGTCACTAAGCTACCAAGTACTATACAGAAAGAATATTTGTATTTTTTTAAAAAAGAAAAACTTATAAATAGTTAATATGGATGTAATTTTTAGTAAGAGTTATAACGAATTATGTATATTTAAAAAACTGTTGAAAGGTTGGTTGGACTTTCCTTATATATGATTGCCATGTTTTCGATGGGTTCAAACCTTATAAGGTTATTCAAACATTGGGTTGTTACAGGAAAATAATTTTTTTTCCCCTTGGTGTCATGTGGCTTGCACATGTTGACGCGTGTACATCACTCGCCATCATAAAAATTATAAACCCTTTGTTAAAAAATGTATTTTCCAACCAAGAAATAATAAATCAAAAAGAAAACTTGTCATGAATAGGGATGAAAACTCCTAGAAATTAGTGTAAAATCTTGGACAAGTAAAAAGAATAAATATGTCTGTGATGACAACCTACTGGGTGTTTTGCCCGTGGCTTTTGGGGGTATTCACGTTTGGCATATGCCTGTTCTGACCGAGATCTTTGGAGATGATTTCGTATTACAATTCAGTAGAGGAACTTTAGGGCACCCTTGGGGAAATGCACCTGGTGCCATTGCTAATCGAGTAGCTCTAGAAGCATGTGTACAAGCTCATCATGAGAGATGTGATCTCGCTCGTGAGGGTAATGAAATTATCCGTGAAGCTAGCAAATGGAGCCCTGAACTAGCTGCTGCTTGTGAAGTATGGAAGGAGATTAAATTTGAATTCCAAGCAATGGATACGTTGTAATCCACTAATTAATGTTCATTCTCGTAATTGAATTGTAATTAAATTAAACTCGGCCCAATCTTTTACTAAAAAGATTGAGCCAAATACAAATAGCCTATTGTATATATTTATATATATTTTTAATATATATATACTTAGCTAAATATACAAGATCTTAAATACAAAATATAGAACTCAAAGAACTCAAACCTTTCTACTATTGTCTTAGATCCGTAATTAATCCTAAGGATGTGTATTGTTTTATATCTCGCAGTTTCGGGTAATGGGTCAGGCCAAATATCACAACTTCTTCTACTCATCCTGTATATTGTCCTTTCCGTTCTATGTTGGAATAGAAAGTTATTAATCGACAAGATTTTACGAAAAAGGTGCTTACTAATATTCCTAGTAGAAAAGAAATCTTTCTTTTCTCCATGCGAATTTGACACAACATGATAAAGTCCTATTTTATTTATAAATTTATAATTATTTTATTTTTTATTTTTCAATATCCACTCTTTATTACTTAATAATCCTAGTGGTTGGATAAGCGCATATATATATATATATATAT
>Ga0325403_1003839_pt1 | contig 13823 bp, 11 predicted proteins | sample PopdelMetagenome_19_FD_205665 | JGI IMG/M metagenome (GOLD analysis project Ga0325403, IMG submission 205665) | Populus deltoides microbial communities from Bellville, Georgia, United States - Xylem-PdKOR-R4 | ecosystem: Host-associated > Plants > Phyllosphere > Stem > Wood/Secondary xylem...
CGTCCCTTCTCCAGCAGCTCATTACAGAGACAGTGAGGAAATGAGAAGGAAGGCCAGAGGATAGTGAAGAAGGGGCAGAAAACCGAAGTTTGGATGGGCGCCGATCTCACAACCATGGCAGCGGTGGACAGCACCGCCGTTGCAGAAATGAAATGGGAGGAGGAAAGTTGCCGATCCAGCATCCACACGCCTGGTCTGTTGGCGGCGCGTGCAACGCCCGGCTCCAGAATTGGCAGATCTGAAGGAAGAGAAGCCGGACTGAAAACAAAGAAAGAAAAGCTGCAACAGACTTGCTTGCTGCGTTTTTGGTTGTTTTTGCAGGTAACGGCGTTGTCGCCGCCGGCGAGGAAGGTGAAGAGGGGAGGATGCTATTTCGGATCTCCCCTGTAGCCGGTCTTTTCGCGGCCGCGCGTGGGAGACGCGCCGCCACTGCTCCACAGTGCCTGAGGACCTCCTGTGCAGTTCCTGGATATTTTAGGGATCTTTTTGTAATTGTGACATGTTTGAACGTGTATTTGATTTCCTGTGAAATGTATTTTTTAGCTTATGTTGTTCTGTAAACATGTAACAGAATGAGTATAGTAAAAAGCAGTGGTAGTGGGTGTTTTGTTTTTTTGTTTTATGAATGTTTTCTTTTATTGTTAAAAATAAAATTAAAAAAAACAAAAAGAATTAATTGTTTAATTTGAATATGATTAAATATCTCAAGGACATATAAAATCATGTTATATTTTCCATGAAAATGGAAGAACATGTTTTTACATATATTTTAGGATTTAATAATTGATTTATTAAAACTTTAGAATTTAATTAACATTTTAAATTTTCAAATTACATTAAATTGTAAAGTAGTTTATTTCAGGTAGGGTGTGCTAAGAGTGCTGATATTTTTTCTAGCCACAACCAGTTTTTAACACTTGAATTTTTAACAATGATCAGGAAATTCGGGTTTCCTAGTAACTCTTAATGAAATACTAAGTGACGACTTTTAAAAAAATCAATCAATTAAATCAGATTAAAAATTGCTGAATCGCTGCACATCGCCGCACAGGGACGTGCGTGGAATTTAACAGAAGATATATACATTTTACTTTTCCTATTAAAATTAAACTATTTTTTTTAATCTATGTCAACATATAATCACTTTGTTCTTGATAGATTATCTATTCTATATATAACCGGATCATCATACACACACAATTATTAATATTAAAAAATAAATTGTTTTAAAATTATATATTAAATAGTTAATAAAATTATTGTTCCTTTTTACTGTAATGATTAAGTTTCCACATAACATAAAACATGCATTTAAATCAATAATCAAAATAAAAATTAGATTGAAATAATTGATTAATTCTTTAAATTAAAACAATTTATTATTTGTTCTCTAGTACTAATAGTGTAATTATAATATTATTTTTTGATTCATTCAATATTTTATTTTTGATATTACAACCAAGAATAAATAATGAAGCAGAATTTATTTGATATTTTCTAAAAAAATTTGGATAAAAAAAATATAATAGAAAAGAGTTTATAAAAACAAAAACAATGTCTCAGTTAGAATAATTTTTTCATTAATGAGACACAGACCAAGAGGACAGCTTCAATGAAGCCATCCCAGCCAATGCAAGTGATTACCTGTCGGCTGAATCTCCTCGCGCGCCTAGCACCAGCCAAACCGCCTCAATCTGAACATGCACCAGACAAAGTCGATGAAAAGACGCCAGGGAGCCTTAGCAGCCGAGAAGAAAGCACTGCCTCCGCCGCCACCTCAACCAATAAAGCTTCAAATCTCCCAGGTGCTTCCTTTTCTATCATGTTTTTGTTTTTTAAAATTTAAGACTGCGTTTTCATTTATTTAATTGAAATTACTATCCAGAGAGAGAAATTTGATTTTAATAAGTAAATTAAAAGGATATGTAATCGGATCCGATGAAATCACTGCTCGCGAACGCAACTCGAAGAAAGGCGCAATCAACCAATTCTACTGTGGGTGGAGCATTTAGTATCCTCAGGGTTATTGTGTTGTCTATTCAAAGAAAGATGTGCCTGTAAATTTGTTAAGTTGATTCTTATCAGTCTGCTCTTTAGAGTTGATGATAAAATGAAATATTCATTGTTAATGCTCGTTGTTTTCTTCTTCATTTTCCTAGATTAAAACATCCTAGACAATCTATTTGGGATGGTTTAGTGTTTCTGGCCTCTTCATCTTCTATGTGTGTTGTGATATTTAGTCTGCTGATATTCATCGGGGATTGAAAAGCCTCGTTTTATGACTTTGTTTTGTATTCTTTTTATTTCTTTATTCTTTTGGGGATGTGGTATTTTCCTCTTTCTATTTACACTACTTGCTCCCTACAATATTTATTCTTTCAGAGAAGCAAATAAATACATAAATAACAAGAACAGGAGGGGAAGGGGAGGGGGAGGGGGGTTTGACAGTAAGTATTTGCTTATAAGGTAAGTATTTGCTTAGAAGGGGCTTCTTTGGTTTTAGAAGCACCATGACAATCCTAGCACCTTGCCCTGAATGGTTGTGTATATTTGTTATGCATCCATATTTTTCTGGTTTCTTTAATAAAGTACATGCTATTAGACGGAAGTTCTTTTTAAATCTATTCAAGTCTGAATAAACTGATTTCCATTTTTCATGATCTTGATGTGCTTTCACTCTTCTTGCCGCTCCTGACTTTCTTTTTAGGGTCAATTCTAACATGCAATATGATTTTTTTTTCTTCTTGGTTAGCCCACTGTCCAAGGCGGAGAACCTGTAATGGACACGGGTGATTGGAGAATTCAATTGCAGCCTGACTCATGGAAAGAATACTAGTCGACAAAATCTAAGTATTTGTTTCCTAATATGTGCAAGTGCAGCAAAATAGTAATTTTTTTTATTTATATGAAAGAAAAGGAGAAGGGCAAAAGGTTAATTAAAATCAGCAGGATTGCCATGAGGCAACCTCAAGTATCACACACCTCTTTTTTTTGTTTTTTTTTTCATCTTCTCATGTGTTTCTCACAAGAAGCAAACTTGAGGGAACATAAAGTGCTGGGAAGTAATTTTTGTTGGAACTTCTTATGTAATCTCTTCTTTCGATGATGACCTCTTGGATGGCTGCACGAAGCTTGTTCCGTTTTAAATTTCAAGGTTAATCTATTGCTATGAACATATGTGTTTCAATTTAAAACTCGAGTTGCAACTGAACTTAAATGAATGGTGTTGGATTTGGGCCTTCTATTTGTTTTCACTTCTATAGGGTTGAAATGATAGTGATCTTAAAGTAAAAGCAGCAGACAAAAATCAATTAGCCACAATGGTGTATGGTTTCCTAGTTTCTCAGCATAAAGTTGAATGTTTTGTTGACCTCTCTACATTCAAAATCATATAGACAGCTACTGCTGGCACTTGCAATGGCCAATGAATACTGTAGAGTATATATTGCAGTTTGAGATAAGGTTAGCTCATTGCATTTTCATAAATTGAAAGGATTTCTCTTCTTTTCTTTGTCAATTACAGCACATGCATAGAAGTGCTCTTGCTCAGAGTAAATGCTATTGTAATGTTTTCACAGAGACTCCCCTGGTTTACAACTAATTCACTTATATATCTTGGAACATAGCCATAAATGAAAGGTTCTTCCAGTTCAACAAAATTAACCATGAAGCTCTTAGCTAGAATTTTTAGACAGAAGGGTGGCCAAATAAACTCCTATACTTTGTACCTCTGGAGGAAGTAAAAATAGATGTCTATGTATTTTGATGCCGTATATTACTTGACTGACACTTGCTTATGTCATTATTTGTTTTTACTTTTTGCTAATGATTCCACACATTTCTGATATTGGTGTGGTTTATGAGTTCAGGGTTCTTGCTCGCTGCTACTAGCTTCTCTATACTTGCCTGGTCATTAAAAATGAAACGTAATGATTTCCATGTGCAGAATGGAGACATTAAAGAGGCATCTTTTGTTTTCTGGTCAGGAGGGATTACAAGAACTCAAGAAAATTGCCATACGGCTTGAGGAAAATATTTATACTACCGCCACCAATCAAGTATTTGCCTAATGCGAGGTTCGATAATTACGATATTCTCCAGACATGAATATTCACATGCTTTTATGCATGTACAAATGTGTATGTACTGTGCCTACACTTCCTCACCGTTCATTTTGTAAGCAAGGCTGATTGGGAGTTCGCATCTTCTTGTTAATTCTCTTGATAAGTGTTTTATTTAGAGTGACCAAGTTCATGTATAGGGGAAGTGTGCAAAAAGCAAACAGCGAATCAATACATAAATAATTAAATTAAAATAGAGAAAACAAAAGTATATCCTCATAGAAGATGAAATGATAGAGCATTATCCATTTCCCCCCTTCTCTAGTAACATGGATTGCTCTGCGAGCTAGTGTTTTGTTATTGATATCTGATTTCAGTCTGATTATCTGGGTAAAATATCACTAGAGATTCTTTCGATGGAGATCAGGTCTCAAAACGCCATGCCCACTGCCCCCATGGATCCAAAAGGTAATATTGCAGCCAAGCATTGAATTTCTAAACATCTTACCTTTTGTTTTTCTTTTTGCATTGTTATCAAACTCTTTTACATTTTATTGCTGCATATTGCTGTGTATTTCGCCTTGCTGGAAAAATCTCATGATCACCTCCACGATGCTAATTCTCTAATGCATGTGAAGTGTTTCATCCTTAACTTGTTAACGAACAAGGACTGTGATGCATGACTATTTTATATTTTATGTTTGAGATGGTGGATTTTAAAGTTTTTCTTGTTTAGGAGGTAAGATGTCACTTTCTTGCTTTGCTTCCGAGAGAAAGTATGTGATCCTTTTTTCATATATAATAATGCTGCCGAGCATTGAATTTCAAAACATCTTACCTTTTGTTTTGTTTGTCGCATTGTTATCAAACTCTTTTGCATTTTATTGCAGCATATTGCTATGTGTATGACATGCTTTAATCAAAAAGCAAACTCTTTTGCATTTTATTGCAGCATATTGCTATGTATGACATGCTTTAATCAAAAAGTTGAGTAATTGATGAATAAGAGTGCACTATTTCTGAATGACTTACAGTTTATCTTTGGTTAAGTGAAGAGTTATTTGCACGATTGCAATCAACTTGTTCTGAAACATGTGACAATGGAAGAAAAAGAAAATAAGTGGGACTTATTCCATTGAATCATGACCATATCCAATATTGTTGAATTTTATAGAAAATGTGGTTGAAATTCTGAATGTCTCATGTCATAACTGCATATTTGATAAGGACATTTTTTTTTGTGCTTAAGAGAGTATTAAAACGGGAATAAGAATGGTTGTTGATAATGATACATGGGGTCATGCTCAGGATCTAAGGCTAAGAAGCGTTGCTAAAGTTGTGACATCCATTGACTTGAGCTATGACAGCAGAAAACAATGATGAGTAGTTTGCAGGGAGACAAAGTAACTGAACTTAACCAACCCCTGAATCTTGTCTAAAGGTGTACTTACACAGCCCTTTGCATCTTTCCATTCCATCAATATCGACATCCTCTTAAGTTTCCAGCATTAATTCCACTCTGCTATTTTTATCTCAACTAATTTATGCTGTCCTCTGCCCTTTTTTTGTTATTTTATTTTTATCAATTCCCTTAAGTTTGTTTGTGTTAGCTTCTTTCTGATTGGCACCTGAAGAAATCAAGCATATGACTGATAATGTTTTGCTGGTTATTTGTACTTCCTAGATCAAAGTCATGAAGGAGACTTATTTCCATGAAATAAATGAAATGTACCAGAGAATTGCTGCCAAGTTACAGCAGGTAAATTGTCTCTGCAATTTCTTTCGGATTATCTGTCCATGCATGATTATCTGTAATTTCCCCATGTTGAGCTTTTGTATTAACTTGTTTTCCTCATCAGCATTGCCTGTCACTGTATCATCACCACTAATCACCTACCCCTCCCCCCTACCGCCCCACAACCATGCATCGACACAATTGGAATAGAAACATTTTTTTCACCAATGTTTTGCTACAAAGGATCAATGCAATTTTTAATTCTTGTGTATGTTAACTTCGCTTTCCAGCTTGACTCTCATCTGCAACAACCGAAGTAAGAACAGCTTGAAAATCTGGAGGTATTCAAGGCCATGTTGGTGCGCTTGATAACATTCTTACAGGTCTCTAAAAACAACACCACACCCAGTTTGAAGGAGAAATTGGGTTCCTATGAGAAGCAGATTGTAAGTTTTCTAAACCCAAGCAAATTCAGGAGGCCTATTCCTAATCTACAGCTAGGACAAGTTCCCCAGCCTCCAGTTCCTCAATTACAGTCCCATGAAAATCAACTGAATCCCCAGTTGCAATCAATGAATGTGCACGGTTCTATACCAATGATGCAGCAGAACAATATGTCAAGCTTGCAGCTTGGTTCTCTTTCATCTTTATCTGGGGTTTCTATGTCACAGCCAAACACGATGTGCGGGATGAGAGATTTTTAAAAAATAAAAGGGGGAAGAGAGAATGATGAGGATATTGTAGCAAAAATTTCACAGGATTTACTACAAATCCAAGCCAAAATATTTGACTATATTACTATCTTACGATCTTCTTAAAACATGGGTAAACATGGGTTTGAGTTTCGTCATGTTGAATCATCTTTTTACAGCTGGGACATCAAACATAACCTTCTAATGACTACCATTTATGTTTGCACAATCAAACATCAGCTTTAACAATCGCTCTATCTGTACTTGGCAAAAATGTTTTTCCTCCCTTTCATTGTCCCTGATGTAATGAGATGGTAAATGTAGACAATTTTCTATTAACCTAGCCTTCATGGCTTGCTTTTCTACTAATGGGTTCCACATAACTTCAAGAAAAACCACCCTTGAAGCACCAAAATATTTATTCCTTCATAACAAGTCCTGGTTGATATGAGTGCACTTTTACCTTGCTACTTGCATTGTTAAATGTTTAATCAATGTTTGATATTTATCTACTTTAAGCTTTCTATGAATATATAATATATCTTCTGCTTTGATCTAACTAGATTTTTTTTAAACACAAGGCAGATTTTTATGATTTTCTTCCTTTTAGTCATTAAATTTTATTAAAAGGGGCTTTGGTTTGATTCCTACAAGCTGCAGGCAAATCTTCAGCGTTTTAACAGGCAGCCTCATGAGCCAAAGAAAGACAACCTACGACCACTCCAAGCTTCTTGTTGTTCCCTTGTTCCGATTAGAAACAGAGATTCAAGAAGCTATGCTACTGTACTGAGACAAGAGTTCCAACGAAATCTACTATAAGTTCCCAAGACACTCTTTTTCCAGAAAATCATTCCTCTGCTTTACATAAAGTGACCCATGAATCTGTAGAAGAGGAATCTGAATGGTTAGGATATAGTCTTGTTGGGTCAATTAAAGAGGGTGTGAATTAACGTTGGTCCGGTTTACCTGAAGGATTTGAGGAAGGAAGCTAGGAGAAACGGCCAGGAAGGCTATTGAAGAAGGTGGATCTTCTTGCTCCGATTTCAATGCTTTGATTGAATAACTGAGGCAGAAGTAAGTGTTGTCACTCATGCATAGAATATTTTGTTTCTACTTAGTAATGGTTTTGGCAATTTATTTTTAGACAAGTCTTGAGAGCTGAAAGAGGAATCACATCCGAGTCAATGACCAATCCAAATCAGTTCCCTTCCTAATGGTTCAGGAATGAGAAGTCCAGCTTTATATATTTAACCCAAATAACTAATCAAATAGAAAGGCTGAGCTTAGAGACAGTACATTACAAATTAAGCACCCAATAGCTAGACAAACAATCATGACAAACTAGGAACGACCGTCTCCCTAATAATAATTTCACCTTCTGAAGTTGGAGAACTTGTGAAAACTAGCCACCACAAAATAGTAGCAAGTATCTATACAGTCTTCGATGAAGTACAACCACCTGCGTCGCCAATATGGATTGATGTAGAGAACTGCTGCAATCGTCATCACCACAACTGTGTAACATACACCGAAACTGATGTAGAAAAACTCCATGTTTATGAAACCGTCATCTCCTTGTTCATCATCAGGCATTAGCTGTGACAGCACTGCTTCCTCACTACAATTGTTTTGCAATGGAGGTCCACACAAGAAAGGATTTCCTTCGTAACAGCTTTCATCGAAGGTCCCAAATTGAAATTTTCTCTCGGGTGTCTTACCTGACAAGTTATTGTGCGCCACACTAAAAACTTCCAGTGTGGTAATTTCAATAAGTTGTGGAGGGATGGCACCATTCAAGTTGTTGTAAGAAAGATCCAAACTCTCAATCTGCTTTAGGTTTGAGAATGTTGCAGGGATAGATCCAGTGAGATTGTTGTATGATAAGTTTAATGACAATATCTTGCTTAAGTTTGAAAATTCTGGTGGGATTGCTCCTACGAAGTTGTTATTGGAGAGATCAATACCAGACATGTAGCTAAGAACTTTCCCCTTGTAACCATAATACATATTTTTAGTTGTAAATTCTATCACTTCTTTGAACATAAGCACAAAATCCTTTCCCAAGCTGTCAATACTATCCACTAGTGGTGGGCCCATTGTTTCATAATAAGCTCTTTCTATGGACCGTGATCCAAAACCAACTCTGAGATCCACGAACGCTTTCTGGTAACTTTCCTTGAAAGTAGGATTGCCTAAACAGGAGGGTAGTGGACCAGAGAGCTGGTTGTGTGAAACATCCAAAATGCTTAATTGTTTTAACAAGCATAACTGAATAGGGAGCTCACCATCAAAGTGATTAGCCCTCAGAAGAAGAACACTCAATGATGAAAGATTGCCAATCCAATTTGGAATGGAGCCGGTGAAGCTGTTATCTCGAAGATCCATCGTAACCAGGGAAGAGCTGTTATAAAATCCATATGTTAATGGACCGCTCAATCTATTTTTGGATAGATGCACATAGATTAGAGATGGTGGACTGAAACAAGATGGTATATATCCAGACAAGTTGTTCTCAGAAAGGTCCAAATATACAAGTTGGCCAAGCTTACAAAAGTCTCTATGGATCGGACCCTTAAAATAATTTTTGGACAAATCAAGAGCTTCAAGGTCTGTAGAATTGACGAACCACCTTGGAAGCATGCCTGAAAATTGATTGTAACTCAAATCCAATACAATCCACATTTTCCACCCATATAATGGAAAATCTGATATCTGACCCCAAAAGTTGTTACCACCCAAATTGTTGTTTGACAGGTTGAGAAACTGTATTGTTGTTAGTTGTTCTAGTTTTACTGTTGACAATTGATTGTTGGATAAATCTAAAACTGAAACAGAGCTTCCTAAACAAGAAGGAATACAACCTGTGAATCCATTCTTAGCCATTATTAATTTGTGTAGATTTGGAAAGATCAAACAAATATCTTTTGGAATTTGACCGTTCAGGTTGTTGTTGGATATATCTAATTCGATCATATTTGGATATGGGTCTTCTGGCAATGACAAAGTACCAACAAAGGAGTTCTCACTCAGATATAGTTGCTCCAATCGTGTATTGTTCTTAAGCAACCACGAAGGAAACATTCCGGTGATTTTGTTGTGGGAGAGATCAAGGGTTATTAAGTCGTATTGGTAATAGAGGAAGTCAGGAAGATCTACATTGAGTGCTTTCGTTGTTTTTGACAAGCTAAAAAAGACTAGTTGGAACTTTGGAATCAAATCATGAAAGGCAGCAGGTTCTGTTACTAGTCTGTTATTCTCACTAGAGAAGAACTTGAGGCTTGAGTGGTTCAAAAAAGGCTTCATTGAAGTGGGAACTTCAAAGAGGTTATTTGATAGTGAGAGGAATTCAAGGGATATGAGGTTGGTAAAGGGACCAGAGGCAATATTTCCAGTAAATTGGTTTTCAGAAACATCTAATAGTTGTAGAGATGACAAGTTTCCCAAACAATCTGAGAATAAACCTTCTAAATTATTTTCAGAGAGATCTAACTGCTTCAGATTCTTCAATTCACACCAACCTGTACAATGTATCTCGAAACAGTCAAAATAGTGTTGAAAGAATCTTTTGTTGATGATGTAATTATAGGCGGATGGAGAGTTGTTAATTTACCTTGGGCGGGAAGGGTGCCATGGAGGTCACATCCAGCAACAGACAAAACTTTAAGAGCAGGTAATGCTCCAATGTTCTGGAGAAAGTTTAATGGGAGAGAAGTAAGATCTAGATACAATTCTTCAAGGGTGCTAGAATTGAAGAAAGTCCCTGTGAAAAAGAAAGAAGAAGAAAAAAGATATGATGAAAATAGTGTTGATGATGTAATTATAGGCGGATGGAGAGTTGTTAATTTACCTTTAGCGGGAAGGGTGCCATGGAGGTCACATTTAGCAACAGACAAAACTTTAAGAGCAGGCAATGCTCCGATGTTCTGGAGAAAGTTTACTGGGAGAGAAGTACGATCTAGATGCAATTCTTCAAGGGTGCTAGAATTGAAGAAAGTCCCTGTGAAAAAGAAGAAGAAGAGATATGATGAAAATTGTGGTGGTACAGAATAGCCATTCCATTCAATATTATTAATTAAAAATGATGCCAAGAGATATTCACAACTTTACCATTGACAGTCGTCGATCCTAGCAACATATTGCCTGATAAATTTAAAGACTTGAGAGAAGAAAATCCACGCAGATGTGATAAAATGCTGTCGTTGAATATATTATTAGAGCTCAGGTCAAGGTTCTCGAGTTTCCCCAAATGTGATGATATGATCTCAAAACCTGGAAGAGAGTTGTTTCTAAGAGTAAGTCATAATTATGAGCTCACGATATGCATAATAGATAGAAACTAAAGATAATTAGAATTGATGAGATGCTGTTGTTCAATTGATATATGATTCTCAAATTATACATAAAAAGAATGATACACTTCAAAGAACGCATATTTAATTATAAAATAGGTTGTGTACACTTCAAAGATTAAGACATAATTTTTAAATATCATTCTAATTTTGATCTTATTGGAAGAAAAAAAAAACAATTTATGGATATAAAGTCGTTAAAGATGGAAGCTAAGTTATGGATAGACTTACAAAACAAGATAAAGAAACATATATTTCACGTTTAATTTTGCAAAACTAATTAATTAGTTATAATAGTTTTAGAAACTTTTTCACGTTTTATTTCTTCTATGTCCATCACCATTCACCACGACCATAAGGCTACAAACCGAAAACCGGTCCAATATGTGGGTTTTATTTAAAAATATAAATATAAAATATGTATGTTTAAAGGAGAGTTTTGAAGTGAACTTCTGATTACTAATTTAATCTAAATATTACACCACTTTTGGCATAAAAGGGCCAAAATAAGAATAAAATATATGCCTCTTGGACCTCATTCCAATTAAGTGCCTCTTTTCTTGATATAAAGTCCTCATTTTTGTTGATAAAGAAACAATATAATTAAGAGAATGTCATGTGAAGCATTTAGGTAGAAACTGTGTATTATACCTGATCCTGTCAGCTGATTGCCTGACAGATCCAAAGACTTGAGGGATGAAAACCCACTCAGAATTGATAAGATGCTGCTGTTCAATCGATTGCCTCTCAGGTCAAGGTTCTCTAACTTTCCCAGCCTCATCGGTAGGAGTTGAAAACCTACAAGATATATAATTCTCAAATTATACATAAAAAAATATGCAGTGCATAGATTAAGGAAGAAGATAGATTGCAAGTAATTTTTAATCATCCTAGTTTTGATCTCTTTAATCTCTTCCTGTCTTATTAGAAAAACAATTATTGGATTAGATCAAAGCTCATAGATGAATTCTTCATAGATGAAAGCGCAATCAAACATGATGAAATGCTATCGTTGATTATTATATAAAGTCCTCAATTTTCTTGATAAAGAGAATGTAACTTACTATTGATAGATCCTGTCAGCTGATTGTTTGAAAGATCTAAAGACTTGAGGGATGAAAATCCAGTTAGAGATGGAAAAATGCTATCGTTGTATTGATTCCACCTTAGATGAAGGTTCTCCAGCTTTTTCAACCTTGATGACAAGACCTTGAGACCTGCATGATGTTCCTCAATAGCATATTGGAAGGAAATAATTAAATGCGTAGAAAAAAATGATATGAGAAGGAGAAAAGAAAAGGTTTCGAAGCTAAATAATTAAAAGGTTACCATAGAAGCTAACTCCTGATCCAGCTATCAACCCATTCTCTGATAGATCCAAAGACTCAAGAGTGGAAAGTTTACCATTGAAACATGACAAAATGCTTTTATCATTATTAAATCGGTTATCACTTAGGCCAAGTTCCCTCAGTTTTGATGATAGGACTTCGAAGCCTGGAAGAGAATCATCAAAGCAAGATAATTGACATTAAACACCAACCAACCAACCTTCATTTATTTTATGATTATAATTAAGTGCAGAAACATTGAACTAACCTTCATTCTCCAAGCAACCAACCAATCTATTACCTCCCAATTCAAGACTTTGCAATTCTTTAAAAGGCAGAAACAAAGATGCGTTGAGAACCCAATCGCCCAAGCTCTCATCCCTTGCACCAAAAGGAGAGAGTTGGATCACTCGCCTTGTAGTGTTATCACACTCGATCCTATGCCACTCACAACAATTACTACTGTCCACCCAATCTCTCAAGTAAATGCCATGTGGGTCCATCAAAGCTTTGATCTCCAAGAGACCAATCCTCTCTTCGTCCAAACACCCATAACAACTACAAGACCATTCGCCAACCAGAGTCAATAATATTGCTAGCAACATCAAAGCCCCCATTCTTTTCATCATCATCTTAGATAATTCTATGAACTACTACGTAGAATATTGTTGTTTGTTATGTGCCTTTGGGCAACCATAGAGGTCCTATTTATACTACACTCTGGCCATTTCCATGACTTTGAGATGTTTTCTTTATTTCATTTCTTTTTGGAATATTTTTGGATTTGAATATTATTTTATTTTGTTGTTTAGCACTTATTCTATTTGCATTTAATTATATTTTGGTTACTAATTATCGGATTTATATATATATATATATATATAAAAATGTTGCAGGACATGAACATTGTTGCAGTATTCCCTCTGATTCCTACTTGAAGATCTTTTTTACTTTAATAATTGTACTTTTCTCGTTATAATTTAGAATCATTTAGAAGCCTACTTGCATGGTGTTATCACTATCATAAATATAATTAAATACATAAATTATCAATAATAATAAACTCGGAATAATTATAAATCTTATCCCTGTACATTGTGTGGCTATAGTATTATATACAAGAACTTCAAATACATAACATTTACACACACACTCTTTTGTTTTAATGTTTGGAAAGTTATTCTTGACTTGTTTTTATTACATTTTAATATTAAATATATTTTTTTCAATCGAGTCAAAGATATACCATTTATATTATTAGAACGAGAAGACTAATCAATTTTTCAAGTTTTCTCCCTAATGATAAAATACATCTGGTTTTTCAAGTCCAGATTTTAAGATAAAAGGAATTTATTTCTTGAAATTGATGCATTAAACAATATAAAGATATTTTTAATAAATTAAAATAGTAGTAAAAGTAAATTTAGTTTTTGATTGAAGTGTAAACTAGTGGTAAATGAACAAAAAAAAACTTTATTGATTATCGAATGAGTTACTTCTCCAGAAAGCAGGGTGGCAAGTGGGGTGTGAAAATGAGTTACTTCTCCAAAAATAATATAACAGAGAAATTGTCAATAATAGCAATCATTTTCTTTATCTCTTGTATCATATCTTCCACATAAACCTTTCTCTATGCTCTTCTAAGATATTAAAAATGT
>Ga0325403_1003840_pt1 | contig 13822 bp, 10 predicted proteins | sample PopdelMetagenome_19_FD_205665 | JGI IMG/M metagenome (GOLD analysis project Ga0325403, IMG submission 205665) | Populus deltoides microbial communities from Bellville, Georgia, United States - Xylem-PdKOR-R4 | ecosystem: Host-associated > Plants > Phyllosphere > Stem > Wood/Secondary xylem...
TTTTTTTTCCCTTCATTTCTTTGTCATATGCCTTGGTTTTCATGTTGCCCATTGGAAAAAACACAACAACCCTTAAACTTCTTTTCTTTTTAGATTCAGTCCTTGTTTTATTTAGAAAAAGTTTTCTCAATTTTATCCTCCATAAGTTTGAAAGTTTTCTCAATTTTATCCTCCATAAGTTTTTCATCTCTCGAATTTGGTCCCCATTTTTTTGGTTATTTTGTCTAGATGGCTCATCGATTTTACTTGTTTCTTGCAATTTCATCTCCATTCTTTTTTTTTCTTGGTTCTTTTATTAAAGTTTTTATAGTTTTTAATTTTATCTTTAAAATCAAATTTATGATTTTTTTCAATAGTAATAATATGTATTTCAGTTTAATCCTTCTTCTTTTGATTTTTTATTTGTTTCATTTACCCTTCTATCAAAGTTTTTATATAGTTTTTAATTTTATCACATATCAAGTTTATGATTTTTCATTTTAATAATGATAACAATAGTAATAATATTAATATTAATGATAGTAATAATGACAATGATACTAACAATATTATTAACAGTGATGATAATGTTAATAATGGTGGTAATAATAATAGTTTATTACGATAGTGATGGTGATAATTATGATAATGATAAAAATAACAAATGTTGATGATGGTAGTGGTAGTGGTAATAATAATTAAAATTAAAATAATAATAGTAATAATGAAACCAATAATAATGTTAATAATAGTGATAATTGTAGTGAAGTAAGTAGTTTTTTATGACATTAATAGTTGCACTAATGATGATGATAATGATGATGATTGTAGTAGTAATAGTAATAATAATATTAATAATGATGGTAATGGTAATGGTAATGTTAGTGCTAATAATAACAACAAATGATAATATTGGCAGGGTTGTGGTGGTGGTGGTGGTGATGATGATAATCATAATAATAATAATAATTGTGGTAATAATAGTGACAATAATGGTGATGATGATAATTTATTAAGATATAATAATGACGATGATAATAATAATTACGATAGTAGTAGTAGTAGTAGTTTATTATGATAAACATCAATAATTATAGTGATGATAGTAGTAATAATAATAATAATAATAATAATAATAATAATAGTGATTGTAATAGTTAAAACAATGGTAATAATTATAATAATAGGTATAATAGTGATGATAATAGATAATAGTAATGATAATAGATAGTAATAATGCTAATAGAGCTAATAATAATAATAATAATAATAATAATAATAATAATAATAATAATAATAATAATAATAACAACAACGACGATGACGACGACGACGACAACTGCGGCGGCGGCAACAACAACAACAATAATAATAGGGGTTATAATGTGATAATAGTCATGGCAACAACAACAGTAACAACAGCAGCAGCAGCAGCAGCAAATAGTTCAGCCCGCGGCAGAGCGCGGATAAATGAACTAGTTGAATGTAAATGATGTTTTCATCATACGAATTTGTAAAGTTATTAACCATGCCTAGTTATTCACTAAGTCTTGTATTTAGGCCTAGTTTAGCATTATGATTCAGCCGTGTTTTTTAAAAAATTGAATTTTTATTTATTTTAAAATTGTGTTTTTGGTTTTTTTAGATCATGTTGAAATAAAAAATATTTTAAAAAAAATATATATTATCTTAATGCATTTCTAAGTAAAAAAATTATTTGAGAAATATCTTCTATCACATTAATAAACAGGTTAATTGAATTAATTATTTTTTAAAAAATAGTTACTATAACAACCCTGGTTTTCTACATCCTTTTTCATGATACATTGAAAATTTTCATTGTAATTTTTTTTTATATAGGTTTCACTGGAGTGGAATTTCTCTTATATCGGGAGGTCCCAAGTTATCAACAAAATCATATTACACTTCCAATTTCTAATGTATCGTGGAAAAGGATGTAGAAAACCAGAGTTGTTACAGTTGGTATCAGAGAGAGGTTGTGATTCAGTAGACTTTATAAATATAGAAAGTATGACGAATCACGTATCTTATGATAGAATGAACTAGACATGGAATATATACATGTTGTAATTCAATAGACTTTATAAACATAGAAAATATGATGAATCATGTATCTTATGATAGAATAAACTAGACATGAAATATTTACATGCTTGGTTACCACGAACGTGGTAATTAAAGGTTGTGACATTGGGTTACTAAGAAGTCGATAAATAAAAAAATGAGTCATTACCTCGTGATTGTGAGACCAGTAGCAAATAATAAATGTGTAATCATTGTTTGATAATACGTTAGATGATATTAGAGGATTCATGAATGAAATATATTCAAAATATTAATAAAATGATAATGTAACAATGATGTTTAATGTCTTGATGAAATATGAATGGATGAGATGAAGCCATATATGAATTAATACTAGAGTGAATGTATGATTGTTCAGGATAAACAAGTGTTAATGTAAGTGCTAAATCAATTCAAACTCGTGACATAACGTATGGATAGAAGTGAGATTGTTTTGTAATTAATGTCTTAATAAATAATTATGTCAAGATTGGCAGTAGGACCCTGCATATTAGGCCATTGTCCCAAATGGCAACACTTTATCTTAACATGCAAAGAAATACTAGCATGGTACAGAACAAAATGGACAATAGAAGTTTAATATTGGCATTGTAGTTATGAGGTAAAGGCTTGAAAATTGGTTATGAAAAGCACTATTAAATTACTTTATGAGAATCTACCCTAAAAGCATGAATGAATTAAGGATCATAAACGTGATTATTTTTGTAGACATGAAAGAGTAAATGGTTAACACATGAACATGGATATAATACATGTTGCGAAATGTTATGGGCTAAAGGTAAAACACTGAGTTATCGTCATACCAAATAATAAATAAATTGGCAAGCTACATGTAAAAGTAGACGAGGAGGTCATGAGTGTGCAATGTACGTATATGTGATTATGGAAATACATGGTTAATAAGGAAACTAGAAAAGAGATGAATTTAGAAAATGAAATGAACTAATACGCATTGGCGATGAAATGTAAATGAATGTTGATTCAGGAGTTGATACTTAACATTAAGAGTGTCTATATATAGGAGTTTAGTAATTTCCGATATAGAGTGTTACTTAGTGAACTCCAAATAAGATTAGGATATGAAAATAAGATGGTATGAACAAGCAGTTAAGTCTGAAATTATAGGAACCATAAGGATTTCTATATTGATACACTAAATTGATGAGATAAATCATAGATATTAAATTGTAATAAGTGAAACATAGAATTGGGATAAAGAAGAGGAAAAACAATAAGCAACAATAATGGTTATATATAAATGTAATTGGGAACTATGACAATGACGAGAATTAGCATGTTAATTGTAACGGACTTAAATGATGGATCCTGAAAGTATCCAATACATTAGTTAGCCACAATACCAAATACTAGCAAGTAAATAGATATTTAGTTGACAGTATAACAAACTAAGGTTATGAAATTGAGACTAGGTCATCTGAATGGTGGATAACTCAAGTGGTTGACACGATACTTCACTAGTTGGGTGGACAATATTTAAGATAATTGACATGTTACTTATACTTTCATTTGGGAAGGAGATGTCATTGACAGTGTGATTAACAAAAACAATCATTGGATAAGATAAATATGATGTTTGAGGTGTAGTTACGTTATAAAGCTAGGAAGTAAATATAGGAATACTATGTGTCCATGAGAAATAAAGTGACGAACAAAAAAAGTGTGTTTAGTAGGAGCATGGCATGTTTCAGCAGTGGAAAAATAAGGTGAAATGGTTTCCCTGATACCATCACCAGAGTTGGGTTGATAGTTTATTGAATTGCATTACCTATACCTTTATATAGAATCCAAGACGTGTTCCTTGTATCCATTCTACAGAAAGGATAATTGAATCCTCTTCAAGTTCTTCCCCGACCGTTTATAATGATTCGGGAAGGCTAAAGATTTGAGGATTGAACCAAATGGACTTTTAGATCGAAGCACATAAAAAAAAAGGAAAAATATGTTTTATGGAAGGATCCACAATTGAAAAAAAGATCAAAAAGGAGGAATTGAAAATGAGAAAGAAATACTCAATATTCACAGGTATAAGTAGGAATTTTAAATTTTGAGAATGGAATTTCTTGAAAGATAGGAGAATGTGACACCTCAGAAATTTAAAATTTAAATATGCGAATGTGTAACCCCATGTAAATGTAAGACTAAAAACGATGAGATCTCGATGAGTGATGGAAACCAAAATAGGAAATAATAGATAAATGATGATAATAAAAATAATTGTGATGTATAATAGAGGAAATAACCTCCATAAAATGAATTTTATTTTAGAATTCATAACGACAAAGAAACTAGTAACATGTTTTAATGGATAAAATAATGAGGAAAATGATAAAATGTTTCTAAGAAATAAGTGAGGTAATAAAGAATAAATTATAAGAAAGGATAGTGCAATGAAAAGACAGGACGGAAGGTGCAAGCACTTATTAAAAATCATTGACGTTACTTTGAAACTGTAATAAGCCTTATAAATAAATAAAGGTGGAAAATTAAAAAAAATATTCCAAAATAATAAAATGACCCTAAAGGTTTAGAAGGATAATTAATATGATTTATGTGAGGATTGAACAAGAAAATTTGGATTGTTGACCAAACATTATGAATTGACCAATTTTACGATAAAGAGTAGAGCTCTCAATCCAATTATCAGACCGGGATAAAATTTTCCATGAATTCTATAAATATATGTCCCTATCTTGGTTTAAGATCTCATCTCAATCGAAGTTCAATAAGGACTAGCGATTTAAGTAGAAAAACTGGATAGTTTACGTGAAAAATAAAATAAAATAAAATACATAAAGGCATAAATAAGGGACAAAATTGTAATTAATGGAAAATTTGACTTTAAAACAGCAAACAGGCCAACCAATCCTATACAAAAAAAAAGTGAGAGACAATAGAGAAGTTTCAACTAGAGAGAGAGAAGTGTAGAATTTGGAGGAGCCAGCCCAAAAAAGGTTGTATGCTCTGATTGTCATATCTCCGATATCAACCGTATGATCGTGCTTATTTTTTGATATATTGCTCATCTCACAAACCTCTATTACCTGACTGGAGGGATTTGAAATATCAATTTTTGTTTGACATAACTCGCCATCGGAAATATCATAGGAAACTAAAGGAAACGCACCCTGTAGGGCAGTTTCGGTCGCTGGCAAATTCCGTTCCATTCCACCGTTGGATCATGTCACTTTTTGGATATGTGGTGCGCTCGGATGTGGTCTTTATTATGGACAGTGGAGATTGGAAACACACGCTCCGGCAAGGTGTTGTTCATGTTGAACAGTAGCTCGCTAATTTTCAGGTTAATAAAAGCTAAAGTGAATGACGTATTGCCTTTTGAATTTATTTCAAAAGGCAATAGATTATATTTTGCCAAAACTAGCAATAGAATCAAAAAGCAATATGTCATCTACCTTAGCTTGTATTTTTTAATCCAATGATCGGAAGATAGATCTGGAAGGCTTGAACAATATATCTCAAACTCGGAATGATCCAACAGTTAAATATCCCTAGATCAGAATAAAACCGAGCTAGCTTGAAAATTAGCGAGCTATTGTTCAACGTGAACAACACCTTGTTGGAGAGTGTGTTTTCAACCTCCACCGTCCAGAATGAAGACAACATCCAAGCGCACCATAAATCCAAAAATAGACGTGATCTAATGGTGCAATAGAGAAGAATTGGTCGGCGACCAAAATTACCTTGCAAGGTGTGTTTCCTTTTGTTTTCAAGGATATTTCCAATGGCGAGTTCTGTCAAATAGAAAGTGATATTGCAAATCCCTCTGCTCAGTTAGAAGAGGAGTGTGAGACGAGCAATATATCAAATATAAGCATGAACAGTTGATGCCGGAGATATGACCACCGGAGCATACAACCTTTTTTGGATTGGCTCCTCCAAATTCTACACTTCTCTCTCTCTAGCTGAATTTTCTTTATTGTCTCTAACTTCTTCTTTTTTTAACTAGTTGGCCTCTTTGCTGTTTTAAAGGCAAATTTGTCATTAATTACAATTTCATCCCTCATTTATGCGTTTATGTATTTTATTTTATTTTTCAAGTAAACCATCCGTTTTTTCTACTTAAATCACTAGTCCTTATTGAATTCCGATTGAGATGAGATCTTAAACCAAGGTAGCATATTAATAGATTTCATGCAGAAATTTATCCCGATCTGATGGTTGGATTGAGAGCTCTGCTCTTTAACGTAAAATTGGTCAGTTCATGGCTTTTCGTTAACAATCTAAATTTTCTTGTTCAATCCTCACATAAATCATATCAATTATCCTTCCAAATCTTTAGGGTCATTTTATTATTTTGGAATATATTCATTTTAAACTTTCCACCTTTATTTATTTATTAGGTTAATTACCGTTTCAAAGTAGTGTCATTTATTTTTAATCGGGGCTTGCACCTTCAATCATGTATTTTCATTGTACTATCCTTTCTTATAATTTATTCTTTATTGCCTCACTTATTCCTCTGAAACATTATCATTTTTCTTATTATTTTATCCATCAAAATGCGTTACTAACTTCTCTGTCGTTATAAATTCTAAACTAAAATTCATTTTATGGAGGTTATCCCCTTTGTCATAACCCAATTCTGGGTTATTCCCCAAAAATTCATTATTTATTTATTCATTTTATGGAGGTCATCCCCTTTGTCATAACCCAATTATGGGTTATTCCCCAAAAATTTATTATTTATTTATTCATTTCAAAATAAGAATTAAAAAAATAAAATAAAGGATGGCAACGTGGAGAAAGCAGGCCGGGAAATCAAGCTGCAATTTTTGGAGGAAATTTAAGGCCCAATTGTACCCCATTATGCCCAAGAATGAAGAAAAAATGCAAATTCAAGGTCAAATTAAATGATTATTGGACGAATTTGCATAAAAATTAAGCCCAATGACATAATTGAATTTTTAATAGGCCAATTTGATTTAATCATGGGCCAAATTAAATTTTAATTATGTTTAAGATTTAATTCGGGTCCAATTGAAGGATTTAATTAAGGGCAAGGACTTAATTATACTTCAAATAGGTCAAATTAATTTTATTTGGGGCTTAATTGGTGAAAAATTAAGTTTGGGGGCCTAATTTGGGCTTAATTGAGAAAATTAGAATTTTAAGAGACCAAATTTAATTTTTACCAAGTTATTTGATTGAAATTAGGGGCCAAATTGCAAGAAAATTGAAGTTTTGGGGTCAATTAGGGGTTAAATTGAAGAAATTCGCAGCCAGGGACCAATTTGCAAAAGGCGCCAGACTATAGGGGCCTAATTGACAAAAAGCGGGGACTAAATTGAAGAAATTAAAAGTTTAATGGTCAATTAGGGGTTAAATTGCAAAAATCTGAGACCAGGGACTAATGTGCAAAAGGCGCGTAAATCCAGGGTTCCAATTGCAATTCGGCAAGGGTGTAATTGCATTAAATCAAAAGTTTAGGTCAATTAGGGGTACAATTGCATAAAAGTTAAAGTTGGAGGACTGCTTTGAACTTCAGAGAAATCCCTATTTAAAACCTAAAACGATGCCGTTTTGCGTTAAAAAAGGGAACAAACGACACGTCGTCTAGTCATTATTCATGATCTTTCTTATTTTTCTGGAAAAACTGGTCCAGTCACCTCCTTTGCAAGTTCATTTAATGCACTTAACGTCCACCAAATTTGCCAAATTGTGCACGAAACTGATCACCAGACATCCCTCTACATTTGGGTATGGTCGTCACCGGCTCACTGGCACATAAACGGAAATGGCACCACTCCAAAGAGGCCACTTCAGGCAACCTGCAGCTACAGATTGACAGTGTACCATGCCTACCTTGAGCCAACGGTTGGTATCCTTCACAATTGAATCAAAGGCTGGAATTTGTTCCCCTGTGAAGACAAGATTTCACCCCTATAAATAGGAGCAGATTTCACGTTCTAAAGGAGAAGAAAATCAAACTCAAAGTTGGCCGAAAACCAGCCTTCCCTGCTCATTTTTCCTGCAACCGATCCTTTCTCTGCCTTCTCTCTCCACCGTGGCTTTCAGCCACCACCATCTTCATCACCCGTCTTCTCTCCATCATCCCCACCTCCAGTAGCCATTAAACCATCTCACATGGTGGTTGCACCACTTCTCTCTCTCCTCTGTAAAAATCCCCCTTCTCTGCCATTGTGACCTCGGCAGCATCGGCAACAGCAGAAGCAGCGGCCACCACCTTGCCCAGAAGCTCTTTCCCTTCCCAAAGGCAGCCAGGGTAGCAGCTTTCTCCTCAGCCACTGCAACAGCTCCAATCGCGAGCTTCCCTTCTCCTTCGCAGGACTCTGTTCCTTCTTCTTCCACCTGCGACCAAAGCAAGCCGCCGACCTCAGCCCGTCCCCAAAATAAAAAATAATATGTTGGGCCGAGTTCGGCCTAACCTTTTTGGGCCAATGCCAGCCCACGTGTTTAAATAATATTTATTTAATTAATATATATGTATATATAATGTTATCTATAATAAATAATCAAAAATCCTTTCAAAAAATTGTGATTTTCTCAAATATTTTTCTACCAATTTTGCACAATATCGGGTTGTATATTTACACTGTAAAATACAAATCCAGTATTAAAATACTTGATTTTCTTCGAAAAAAATTCAAAGCATTTTCAAAAATAATATAAAAAATATTTTGTTGCATATGGCCAAATCCTAAAATTTTTCCAAGCATATTTTTTTTTTAAAATGCATCTTTTTCATGTTTTAAAAAAAATTAAAAATGGATATCATAACCAGTTTATGATTATCCTTTAGGATTCGGCCAACATGTCAAAAATCTTTTTCCAACCCTTTTTTTGGGGTCTAAATGTAGACTTTAATATTTATGGGGTGTAAAATTACACAATAAAGTACACCCTTCGGTATTAAAGATATAAGGTGTAAATAAATGCAATGCTAAAATTCAGACTTTAGAACGGTTAGGATTTAACCCGATAAGGTAGAGACTCCCTCATGAAGGGAGATCTGCCTTGAACCTTAGAAAAAACGAACGAATAGAAACTCGACCTAAAAAATAATCAAACAACAATGCAGCTTATCTTAAGTAGGGTGCACTGGGGGTAATGCGTATTCCTCTTGCACAACCAGTCCCTTACTCAGACTCTCGCAGACTATAGGTTCCTAGTGACCATAATACTAGGTGGCGACTCCTAAAAATTAATCATAATTTTATGATTAAATCCGAAAACCTTTCCAACACACAACACCCTCATCAGGAGGCACGACACAAGCCTCCGCCATCGCCAGATGACGTCGCGCCCCCCCCCCGCGACACCCTTCATTATACATAACAATTATTTTTATTATCATCATTTATATATTATTTATTATCTCAGTTTTCATCATTCATCGAGATCTTATCATTTTTAGTTTTACATTTACACGGGAATTTATATATTTGCATATTTAAATTATAAATTTTTGAAGTTTCACAATTTAAAATAAATAAATAAATTTTAATGATCGAAATCATAGACTAACATGTTGGCCTCGTTTAATAACACCAAGGAATTCCAATAATTGTTGATTGATTTGAGAATGGTGGAATTGGGATTTGCCCAATGTTGTATCTCATATTTTTTTAATTGCCCATATCCTTTTGTTGTCTATAAATTAAAAGATGAGGAGGGGGCATCGGAGGAAATGGAGGGAAGGTGGTCACGAGCATTGGTTTTCTCTATCAAGCTTGGATGGTTACTAGGCCCAGTATCCATGCTTCGCCATGTCCGCATAAAAAGATAATTATTGTATTAAAAAAATGTGAGCGTTGTTTTTTTTAAGCATGTAATAAAATACTTAAAAGAAAATAAAAAATTAATTAATATATCTAATTAGATTAATCAATCACCATATATGTTAATAAATATATAAAAAAAAATATGACTTATTCAACTCAGCAAATCAAGAGCAAACTGCTTACCCTGGTCAAATAGCGATCTAGTTATAAAAAAATACTTACATCATAGTCATTTTGACATGGATTAACACGTAAAAAGATTAGATCATAAAAAAAACAAGGAAGTGAAATAAAAGGAAGGCAACAAACTATATTGACATGGGTTAACACGTAAAATCTATGACTTGAGTAATGAACATGACTACAAATGAGCTGACTCGTTTGGACAATCTATGTCTTTCTTTTTCATTCATTTATTCTCTTCTTGGTGAGGCCTTCGTTGGATATTAATTGACATCGGGTTGGATTAAATTTAGAATCAAATTGAAAAGTTATAAAATAATTAGAGATAAAATTTAAGAAATAAATAAATGCTTGGATGCAACAGAAAAAATATGAATTTAAGAAATAAATAAATGCTTGGATGCAACAGAAAAAATATGAGCATAAAAAAAGGTGTAAAAAACAAGCAAACTCGGGCAAATCTCTTAAATTTTGGTTAATTTTTCAAACTCGTATCTTGTAAAATTCTAGACTCAGGTTCAACTAAAAAACTCAATTCCCAACCAATTTAATGTTGAAAAATAAAATAAAAAAATATTTATATCTAAGAAATTTGTCGAAGTAAAACAAATAACAATCAAAATAGTAAGGACCAAATTTGATATAAAAATAAAATGAATTAAATGTTAATGGTTAGATTAAAAAATAAATTCAAATAAGAAAAGCATTCAAAACAAAACAAAACAAATAGTAATTAAAAGAATAATAACCAAATCTAACATGTGAAAAAAATAAATGAGGGAAAAATTAAAAAAAAATTATAAATCATTTTAAATAAAACAAACAGTAATCAAAAGAACATGAACTAAATCTGAAAGAAAAATAAATGAAAGTTTGCTTAAAAACTTAGAGTTTAGGCATGAAAATCGAGTAAAACAGGTCGTCAATGCAAAACCAGAGGTTTGTATGCTATATGTGTTATCCAGAAATAGTGAGGGCACCAAGACTAGTTGAACATCGCCTTGAAAACCACTGTTTGATTGCAAACCACCCCACACGTGTCGTATAAATGATGTAACTTCAATCTGCATACTAATGCGTGCTATGCACTTGTTAGTTGTTTTTTTTACTAATATTTATATTTATTCAATTATGAAATTGTTCTCTTTCAACTTAATAATAGTAATAATAATAATAATAACATAATGAAAAGAAGATAAAATATCTGTAATGCTAGTTAAAGTTTTTGTAAAAGGTGAATTCAATCATTTTATTATTCTTTTAAAAAAATAAAAAATCTAAACAACCTCTATATTTCAATTCAATATTTTTTGCTTTTAAAGATAAGTTAATAATTTTAGTGTGCAAAAAATATAAAAAAATTATGTTATCCACAATAGCTAGGCCAAAAGTTTTCAGTGATTGTAATGCAAATAACCTTAGAGCTACCATATTTTAACTCCTCTGTATTTTAGTTTTTTATTTATGTTATCGAATATTAATGATATTATTTACTATGTGCATTTTTGTATTACTATTATATTTTAAAGGGATTCATTTTAGTACAGTATGTTGAAATTTTTATTCTTTTGGATGTGAAATTTTGAATGTTGGCCAATTGGGTTTTTTTAGTTCTTTATTTGCTTGTCTTTTCAATTTTGGCATCAAGTTTTTATGAGATAAAAAAAACATTTATATTTGTCTACACAACCAATCGTGTTTCAAACAACGATTGATCGTAAAAGCATTATTTTTTTTATAATGCATATTATTAAGGAGTGTTTTGGTCTTTTTAATTTTTTTATAACAGTATAATTATTTTGATGCTTTTAAAAATAAAATTAACATAACTCTCTTATAGCAAGGATGGAGATCTTGAATTGAAATTTTGTTTCTTCACTTTCTACTTTCTTTTTTTTTTCATCTTTTATAAGGTCAAATACATATTTTAATTGCACATGAAGAATGGAAAAACAAAAATATTAAGTATGCAGGCTACTTCGACGTATTTTTTACATAAAAAACTCAAAATGTAAATTAAAAAACCTATATAGGTATCTAATTAAATAAATTGATAACCATCTATGTAGATAAATGAAAAAAAAATTGTTAACAATAGTCAAAAGACAAATTGAAAAAAAATTAAGAGATTAATATAGATCAAGATATTCAATCACACAAAATGAAACATTTACCCAATTGTGTTTTGAACTTGTTTATTTAAATAAATAAAAGATAAATGCACACCCTAAAAAACTCATGACCTAAAAAATAAAAATAAATAAAATTGATTGAATGAACTCACATCCTAAAAAATATCACGCAAGGCCGAACATTTCAAAAATATTATTCAAGAATAAATTATTTTTTATTTTGAAAAATAAAGTTCATTTGTATAAAACAAAAAATATAGATGAATTAGAGTAATATCTTGAAAAAACAAACACAAACAAAACAATTTAAAAAAGAAACTTACATTAAAAAAAGCATGCAAAACTCGTAACTTAAGTCATGAAACCAAGATAAACCCGTAAAAAAAGAATTGAAAACAATCACAAAACCAGTATTTAAAAAAAAACTAAAATGGAACAATAAGATCATACAAAACCGAATGCCCAACAAATCAAAAATCAAGGATGAAACCAGAAAAAAAAAATCAATTACATAAAATGATCTAAAAAAATAAAGGGCAAACAAAACATTTCAATTGGAGGGTTAAATTAAGTTGAAAAATAGCTTTAATAAAAGAAAAAATAAATCAAAAGAGCGAGGGTCAAATTGAAAAAAATTAAACAATATAAACTTTGAATGAATATGAAATTGAAAGCCATACAAAATTAATAAAAGGATTGGGGAAAAAAATCAAAAGAAAAGAACCGAAATGAAAAAGAAAAACATGTGAGAAATTATAATTGAAAGTCTAAATTTAAAAAAAAAACAAAACTTGTATAAAAAGAATGAAAACGAAATAAGAAACCAAAAAATTGATGACTAAAATAAAAAAAAATAAAAAAATAAAAAGGACAATCATGCACTTTATTTGATATGAGAGATAAAATGTCACGTGACATACCATGCGCAAGAGGACATAATGACTAGTATGAAGAGGTGATAGAAGGCTAGGTTTGTCTACCGGGTGATGTCTAATACCTCGCCCACTTATTAGCACGTGCTGAAACTTTTTTGATTTAAAAACTAAAAAGGCAACGTGAAAATATCAAAACGCCTGATGATCCTATTAATTACTAAAAAACCCGTGTGAAAGCACAAAAATACCCTAAAATACAAGCTTTATTTTTTGTCTTTTCTAAAGTCAATTACATATTTTAACTGCACATGAATAATGGAAAAACAAAATAAAAATCATTTGTCTAACAACCTAATATTTTTTTTGATCCTGGAAGTAAAGAAATATTTTTACTAATTAAAAGTTTATGACAAGTTAAAAAAATCATTGATCAATAATTTTGAATTTTATTGATTTTAGTGGTAAAAAAATATTATTTTTATAATGCAAAAAAAATTAGATAAGACTTAAATAACCCCAAATAATCTTATAATGACCGATGAGCTGGTGGAAAAGATCAGACCAACCCCACCCTCAAGATTTTTTTTTTTATCCATCTAGGAGCAAAGATATGATTTCGTTAAAGCAATCCACATAATTTATCAACCCTCTATATATTTTATTAAATATACATGAGATATTAAATTAAGAATTTTTAAACAAATATTAAATTTAAGATACCATTTGTTTTATCAATTTTATCTTTAAATTATTTTTATTTCTCCAT
>Ga0325403_1003842_pt1 | contig 13819 bp, 9 predicted proteins | sample PopdelMetagenome_19_FD_205665 | JGI IMG/M metagenome (GOLD analysis project Ga0325403, IMG submission 205665) | Populus deltoides microbial communities from Bellville, Georgia, United States - Xylem-PdKOR-R4 | ecosystem: Host-associated > Plants > Phyllosphere > Stem > Wood/Secondary xylem...
CAGAGATCAATCACTTTTTTAAAGATACATGCTCTAACAAGTTGCATACCCAATACATGGAAATGCTTGAAACGAATATTGTCTAGACAATTTGCAAATATGAGATGATAATAAAGATGAATGTATCCATTTTAGAGGTTAGGGATTACACATGCATCCTAATTAAATTTCTATTGTCTCTTTTTTTTTTAATTTAAAACATTCATTTAATTCCATGCAAATACTTGTTCAACTCGTACCATTTCGAGCTCAATTAAGAACAAGAATCAACTATGTTCCAAGATATGACGACGTTAGAGAAGTAACTTCGAGTAAAAATTTGTCAATATTTTCCCATCGTGAATGACCTTTATACCTTTTATTCAATAAGTATAATAATTAACATGTTATTTTCAAATAATGTTTCTCTTCTACTCTCATAAACTGATAGATTGATTAATTCCTTGTAAGCAGCATCATCAATTTTTACTATCTTAAAATTCAAATATAATTGAATCTTAAATTTTCTAATTACAAGATGAACAATCTTCTACGTGGTTCAGAACACATGTAAACACTACTTAACAATTCTTATCTTTTGTAATACTTAATTTCATTACATCTTTATCTTTAATTGTTAATAGTTGGAATCTTGTACCAATTTTATCAATTGAGAGGGAATTCTAGTAGTAGTTTGAATTTATTGTGTTTGGATCCTGAAAGAAATGTTAGGTGCTATAACAAGTATTTTGTCAATGTATATGTTTTTCATATGGAAAAATATGGTCAGGGTAAAAAGACATATAATAGTGGAGTTTATGTTAAGGGATCAACTTCTAATGAGTCTAAAGTTCATTATTATAGGAAGTAGAAGATGTCATAGAATTGCAATATCATATCAAGCATAATATAGTCTTTTTATTCAAATGTTATTGGTATGATACCACCAGTAAAGAAATTAGAGTAGATCTCTACCGTGGTTTGGTAAAAATTAATACAAATGCAAAACTTTGCAACGTCGACAATGTCTTTGTTTTCGCCAAGCAATGCCAACACGTTTATTACACATACACTCCTTCCTTTAGAAAGGATCATACTAGGATTGGTTGGTTAACCGTAGTGAAACCTAAACCTATGTGTCAGGTTCATGTTATTTAGGATGGTAACGATGAAGTCATTGCAGGACATGATGTCTTTCAACTTGATGAGTTAGTTTATCCATATTGACTTGCTTTGTCTACTGACTTAGAAGAAAATTCAAATTTTCACTTCATGGGGAATACTTTTGTTAATTTTAATGCTGGGGATTTAAATGATGTATTAAGAACCAATTGACATATAGTGGTCAATGAAGATGATGATATTGACAAGCAACAATTCAATAAAGAAGACTATTGTGGACATGACAATGATGATGATGATGATGAAAAAGAAGAAGAAGACAATGTTGATTAATTTATAAAACATCAATGTGTAATGAAATTGACTTTAAAGTAATATTTCTAGTTGTTCTTTTTGTAATCAATGATGTATTAAGAACCAATGGACATACAGTAGTCAATAAAGATGATGATATCGACAAGAAACAATTCAATAAAGAAGATTATTGTGGATATGCAATGATGATGATGATGATGATGATGAAGACAATGTTGATTAATTTATAAAACATCAATGTGTAATGAAATTGACTTTAATGCAATATTTCTAGTTGTTCTTTTTATAATTAATGACAAGAATGAAACGTTTGTTTTTGTGATTTTATTATTATAAATAGACCTGAAATTTTTCAGAAACCCTCCAAAATAAACTGAAATTTTTTTAGTCCATTAACAATTCTATCTATAATGGTCAATGGCATGATCGTGTAATTTCTCTCCAACTCTCTAGAACTTTCTAACGGAATTAATTTGTTGATAATTATATCTATCATGGTTAGTGGTATGATCATGTAATTTTTATCCAACTCTCTAGATTTTTTTGATAGAATTTGTTCATGGGTGATTCTATTTGTAATGGTCAGTGGCATGGTCGTGTAATTCTTTTTCAACTCTTGAAACTTTTTGACAGAATTAATCCATCGATGATTTTATCTGTAGTGGTCATGTTATTTTCCTTCAACTCTTTAGACCTTTCTGATGGAATTAGTATGTTGGTGATTTTATTTGTAATTTATAACCCATTGGTGATTTCATCGGTATAAAACAATTTCCCCCCTAATATTTTTGTTTTCCATATCTATCCAACTTGCAAATATAGTAAAATCACAACACAATAACACCATTTCTATTTATAATAATAAAATCACAAAAACAAACATTTCATTCCTGTCATTAATTATAAAAAGAACACCTAGAAATATTACATTAGAGTCAATTTCATTACACATTGATGTTTTATAAATTATATCTGAAAAATTTCAGGTTTTGTTGAAATCTTTAATTTATAATTAGAGATGGACTTCCCGATGGAATTTAAAAATTATTAAATTTTGAATTGTCCATCAGTAATTCCATCGTGAAAAAACTCCAATTAAAAGACTTGAATCCCAAACTATGGAAAACAAAACTTGTCTTCTTCCTTTCTCTTCCTCTATTATATCTGTAATTTCTTCTCTCTCTCTCTCTCTCTCTCTCTCTCTCTACATTTCCTTCCTCTCTTCTTTCTTTGTCAACCTTTTCTCTATTTCTTCCCTCTCATTTTCTTCCTCTCTTAATCCATCCTCAATGCTAGAATCCTTCATGCCAGGTAAATCTCCAACTCTTTTGTTTTTTTTTGTATTGCCATTGTGTTTGAGGTATATGGGTTAATTTTTTGTTTTTTCACTCTCACTTTCTCCCTCTCTCCCTCCATTAAGGTCTTTCTTTTTTATCAATCCCAGCAAGGTCTTCGAACAGGTAGATCTCCTTGTTCTTCCTTCTTTTTTTAATTGTCATTGTGTTTTGTTTATATAGGTTATTTTTTTTTGTGTTTGATGATTGCTTTTGAAATTAGTTGTATTTTTTTCTATACTCATATTTTATCTATGTAAATAAATGCGATGAATTTATGGGTTTTGAATTTGTCTATAATTATTTTTTTAATTGATTAGAAGTTTTTTGATTGAGAGTGAATGAGATTCGGGTTTGTTTCTTTGATTAGTGAGAGAGAGAAAAAAAGATAGAGAGAGAACAATGAATGAGGGCATATATCACGTGGCGACATCAAACGACATGTTATATGCCTCATGAGAGTGGTATTGGGAAAGAAAAGAATTTTGAGTATAATCATAAACTTAATATTATAAGGTTCAGATGTCACCACCGAGTATTATGATTACTAGGAAACCTGTGATTTGCGAGAGTTCGGGCAAGGGACTGGTTATGCAAGGGAAAGATGCATCACCTCTAGTGCACCCTATCTAAGGTAAGCTACATTATTGTTTGATTGTTTTTCTAAGTCAAGTTTCTATTCATTGATCTCGTTTAAGGTCCAAGGCAGATCTTCATTTGTGAGAGAGTCTCTACCTTATTGGATGAAATCCTAGTCGTTCTAAAATTCAAATTATAGCTCACATTTATTTCCTAAATATACCAAATTCCTAACATTTCGAACACAAGAAATGTTAACGCCTTATTTGAACCAATTGACTTTGTGAAAATTAAATTTGGTCTTCTAAAATTTCAATCTTCTGACTTAAGCCCAAATTGAGCTCCCAAACTTAAGTTTTCACCAATTAAGCCCCTAATAAAATTAATTTAACCTATTTATAGTATAATTAAGTCCTTACACCTAATTAAATCCTTCAAATGAATCAAAATTAATTATGAAACATAATTAAACTTTATTTTGACCCATGATTAAATCAAATTAGCTTATTAAAATCTAGTTATGTCCATAGGCTTACTTTTTATGTAGATTCATCCAATAATGATTTAATTTGACCTTAAATCTATATTGTCTCTTCCATCCAAAATTGTAGATTGATTTTTCCTACATGTAAAATCCTCTCAGCTTGCTTTTTCTAAAATGTCAGCCTTCTTGCTATTATTATTGTATTTATTTTATTTTTATTTTGGAAAAAAAAGTGAATTTGAAGAATAATACAGAAATAGGTTATGATAGCGTAGATGGAGTGTGAAGAGAAAAACAAATGTCTAGGGTTGTGGATGCTCTTCGTAACGGCTAATTTTTTATGGGGTTGTGGTTTTGTAGGGCATTGGATTGATTCATTTAAATTTTGTTGTGGGTTTCTTACCATTAGATGGTGTGTGATTTAGTGGATTATATCATTGAGGTGGTGGAATGAATCTGATTAGCAACCGTTATGGCTATTGACCAATTATAACATATAGAAACTCGAGATAAAAAAGAATCTTTTTTTGTTAATCAAATAGATATGAATTCATTTGTGGTAAATTAAATCAATTGGTTTGTGGCTTTATTTATTAATGCATACTTGTAGACAATAAAATTTTGAGTAGTCTCTCGTATAGAGGAGGTGCTACATATTTTTTTAAAAAAATATGAATGTAATAAATTTTTTTAATCCTTGAATTTATATAGATGTCAAGGGAAAGACATTAGTGCATCATATAGACAAAAGCTTTGCTAGTTCTTCTAGTAGCATTTCTGATGACCTTTTAGGTGCCGACCATGAATAAACAACTCAAGCAGAGGCATTCTCTCTCGATGCAGAGTCATCGAGTGTGATGCCACCTCACAAAGGATGTGTTTGTTTTAAGCGAGATGTATATTCTAAATACATAAACTTAAATATTTTTTTTATTTTAATTCAATTAGTTTTTTAATGTTAATAAACTAACTCTTTTACAAATTTGATATGCAAGGAAAATTTTCACTAGGATAAGGTTGACAAGGTTGTTCCAATAAGGATTTAGGAGAATCACAACACAACTAGGTAACATTGAATTATCAATGTTGTTGTGGCATACACGACATCGAATGGCCAACCTACCTCCTAGATCGAGGGGGGTTTGGATGTGTTGGAGTTAATCATGAAATTATGATTTGTAGGAGTTGCCACAAATTATTATGGTCACTAGAAAATGTACTTGTCATCAAGGTTTTGGGTAGTGTGACTAGTTGTTCGTGGGAAAGATGTATCTACATCTACATCCACATACTAGTCATCTAGGTGATGTTTCGATTCATTCGTCTGTCAAAGATTCAAGAAAGGTTATCCTTAGTAAGGAGATCCACATCTTATAGATTTCAGGTAGACCCTTCTTAATAAGGAGGTTTTTATCTTTATAAGCTAAAGATAAATCCTCCTCAATAAAGAAGTCTCTGCCTTATCAGGCTAAAACCTAACAATTCTAAAGTTCAAATTTTAATGGTTTTTATTTCTATTTTGTATCTTTCATGCTTGATAATATATTTTATAGTATAATTTTATATCTCTAAATATTAAAGTTTATTATTCATTCCTAACATTTTATTTTTGTTTATTCATTTAATTTAATATCGAGAATATGCATTACATTGTAAAATTCATACACCAAATATTAATTAAATAGAATGATTTTTGTGGTGTTTTTGAAATTTTGGCGAAATCATAATGGATAATCACAAATTTTTTATGGCACCCATTTATTGATTTTTGTATTTTTCAAAGTATGATAAAAATATAATTTGTATTTTTTTTATAAAATATGCATCAAAATGATTAGAGTGTGGTCGTATGCACACAAATAAAAACATATTTTTGCTTATTTCAAATAAGGAATTTTTTAATTTTTTTTGTATTTTTCCAAAATTTTAAAGAAAAACGCAAATATATTTGATACCAAGTCTGATAGTGTAAGTTTACAGCCTAAATATTAAATGGCATTGTTGAAAAACATATGAGGGAGCCATAAATAATTTTTAGATGGTCCCTAGAACTTTTCAGAATTTTTAGAAATCATTTGGGCTTTATTTGGCAAAAGCATAAAATGCATTTTAATTTAGCTATTTTAACCACAATATTAACTCCACGCAAACTATTTATTCAATAACTCAACAACTTAAAAATCCAACACTACCAAAAAATCAAACATCAAGTCTTGTAAAATTCATAAATTATATTCAAATCGCATGTTAATTCAAATAAATCAACACAAACCCAAGCAACAATCATGATTCGTGAATTAACGTAGAATTAGCAATCGTGATTCTAAAAAAAATAAACTCAAAATCCACCACAAAATGATCTAATCATTTCAAAATCAAAACACACAGCAAACCAAATAAATGTCTAAACTATCCAATATTATACATGATAATAAGCATTTTGTCCCAAATTTCACAACATTATACCAATTTGTCCAAAAAAAATTTTTAAGATTATGAATCGACCTTCTGAGGTGTTTAGCATGTCCATGAGCTAAATGAACCAAGCTTGGAGTTTGTTGAAGGTATAGGAAGAATACTGCAAAGCTTCCAGAATTAGTGAAATAGTGGTGGCACATGTATCAACGTGTCATCGCTGGTAAAATGAAAGAAGGGGTGGATCTAGACCAGCTTTTACTTTTCTTCATTCTTGTGTCGACGATGAGCCTAAACAATACCTGCTAAAGATAAAATCTCACCAACAAGTATTTAGTTTTGTCCTTTTAATATCAACAATTCTACTTCTTTCTCTATCTGTTATAAATAGTGATTGCGATTAAAATCGAGGAAAAGGCATGAGGTGTGGGAGACTTGTGTCTAGTTTTCTTGAGATATGAAGGAGGAGTTGAAGATTATGATTCAGGGGTGTTACGTATAGTTGTGGGTTACTAGGATAAGAAAGATGAGAGGTTGTGGTTCCAATGAGTATGTTGGTCTTAGCCATGAGCTAAAAAGCTGCTAGTGGCTAGTAGTAAGGAGAAAAGGATGGGTAGCAAGTGAGGTTACTTTGACAATGAAGGAGGGATTTGAGAGCTATTTTTTGGAAGGAAAATGGCATTAGGTCCATGGTTGGAAAAAAAAAATACCAAAGCTTCAAGTTAGGGAGGATGGCTTTTAGTTTAGAGAAAAAATCATTCAAATCTTTGTTTTATGGAGAGAACATGAAGGGAGAAAAAGAAAACATGATTGACCTTGCTCTTTAAAACAAAAAAAAAAAAGAATAGGAGAGAGAGAGAGTTTTATATTCCTTTCCTTGGAAAAAAAAAGAGTTGGATAGTGTGTGGCTAATGCTCCCTTAAAATTCTTCACCATTTTTTATGTGAGATTCCTTCACTATTTATAGACAAAATTTTTCTTTTCCTCTAAATTGTTTGATGCTCAAGCAAACATGGTGACATGATCATGTCATGCCCCTAGTATCAGGCTTGGATCACTTGTCTTCGTTTTCTTCATTTGATTTTGAACATCATCATCATATTCATCATTTTTCTTTGCATGACATCTTTAGCCTTTTTGAATCCTTAAATATCTATATGCCCCTAATTTTTTTAACACTTTTGATCTTTCCACTGATCATTGAGGATTATTTTGTATAATTATGAGGTCAAATTGCTTTTATAATCCTAGTACTTACCCCCAGTGTGGGGTACGATCCAAGTCGATGTTCTTTTGCATGAAACATCTTATTAGGCTTAACAAGGACTTACAAAGGAAATTTATCAAGTATTGTGAATGGATTATCAATGATGGCCTTTTATTATCTCAAATGCATATGTTTAGGATCAGTGAGCTTTGTTTTCATCCATTGTGATTAGTTGGACATGTAAAATAGTTTCCATCATAATTAAATTATGAATCATTATTCAGCCAACTAAAACTCAGGTTCAAAGTTAGTTTTGAATGGTTTTTTTGTTTATTTTTCAAGTTTTTAAGAATTTGGTCACCTCACAAGAAGATCACTTAATTTCCCAAAACTCATTTGCTAAAAACAAACACCAATTTCACCTCTGAATTTGTACTGATATATTTGATTTTCCAAAAACTGTTGTTTGAAATTTGTTTTATCTTTTGCGAAAATGATGTTTTTTGAACCTATAAGATCGTCCGAAAAGTTATTTAAATTTTTTTAGGGTTTATAAAGAGGAAAATACACCAAAGAATTCCTGGCTAAACTTTGATTTTTATTGATTCATCGGCACAGTATATTATGCATAGTACTTTTTTACAACATCAGAGTTTATAAGCTTAGGTAAATCATCTCCATCAATTTTGGTCAAAATCAAGGCTCCTCCAAAAAAGGCTTTCTTCACCATATATGGTCTTCAAATTTTGGCGATTATTTACTTTGATCTTCTCCTGAGATTGCCAAGATCTTTTTCAATATAAAGTCTTCTTCTTTGAATACCATTGATCTAATCCTTTTATTGTATGCCTTAGTTATTCTCCTTTAGTATAGCTGGTGGTGACAAATTGATGTCAGTCTCTTCTCACTGATTAGATTTAATTGCTCAAACTTTAGCATTGTCCATTATGATTCTTCTATTTCTGCATCCATCAAAATCCTCAATGATGTAATCTCTACTTATAAAGGCATCACTGCCTCCATCCCATACACCAAAGAGTAAGGAGTTCTGCCCATAGATTTTTTTACTATAGTGTGGTATGCATGAAGTGTGTATGGAAGAATCTCATATCAATCCTTATAAGTAACCACCATCTTCTAGATGATCTTCTTAAGATTTGTATTAGTTATCTTGACAACACCATTCATCTTGGGTCTGTAAGGAAAAGAATTAGATTGTTTAATCTTCCACTTTGTGCAAAGTTCAGCAATCAACTTCCCATTAAAATTCAGAGCATTGTTAGTTATCAACTTTGCTTGCAATCTGTAACGATGAACCAAATCCTTCTCAATGAACTTCTTGGCCACTTTCTATATCACATGTTCATAAGAGCTGGCTTTTACCCAATTAGTGAAGGAGTTGATTATCACCAAGATGAATTTATATCCATTGTTGGCCTTTGGATTGATCAGACATATAACATCTAATCCTAACATATCAAAAGGCCAAGATGAGGTCATATTGAATAGACGTGTCGGAGGCACAATTATCTTGTCGCCATATATCTGATATTTTTTACACTTCCTGACATTGTCAATACAATACCTTTCCATGGTCAATTAGAAGTATCCAAATCATTGTATTTGTTTTGCCATTATATGCCCATTACCATGAGTTGCACATATTCCCTCATGGACTTCTTGTAATGCTTGTTTAGCTTCTTTCTCACTCAAACACCTTAGCAAAGTTCCATGTAATGACCTCTTATATAGGATTACAACATCCAAACAATAATCCATCATTATTTTTCTTATAGTTTTTTCATCTATTTTGGAGACTCTAGGAGGAAATTCCCAGTATTGGATAAACCTTTTAATATCATTGTACCACAGATTTCCATATGTTATCTCTTCAAGTGAGTAGTGGTGAGCTTGGGAATTTTTGACTTCGATGTTTATTGGTTTGATTATACTCCTGATTAGTACTTAAAAGTGCATTTTTATCAAGGTTTTATATCATCATTTTGCACTTGAAGTATCAATAACTCCTTAACTAGAGCATGTTTTATAATAATATGTCTAATAATATAAGATACCTTTAATTTATGGTAAATGTTCATCTTGAATGCAGGCCTGTCACATAAATCAAAGAATTGATTGATAAGTTTAACTACTGAAATTAAAAAGACAAAGAGAGGGCTAAACTTAGAAAAGAGATGTTGGTTCAGTCCAAACTGAAATACCATTCGGTTATTGGATCATAACTGTAGCTGTAGAACTTGAATTTAAGTCAGGTTTGTATGTATGGAAAGCAAAGACAGGCCTAAAAATTTCATGAAGAGTCCAAGATTTAAAAATGCCTTTTTCAAGTTCAAATGGTAACAACAACGGAGAAGTCAGAATCTTTCCTGCAGCCTAGACACTGTTCAGTGTTCAGCCCATATCTCGAGTTCTAGAATTCTAAATGCGTCAATTCTTATTTTGTTGGAAAGCAGAGACAATTTCTCAAAACTTTCATGTAGACTATCTATTCAAATTCTGATGTTAGCAATGACGTTTTGTTCAGACAAGAAGATGAAGATTGTCACCAAGTCAAGATGTGGCCACCCATTTATTAATTAGTCATCAAATTATAGTTCTGAATTTTGGCCTATAAAAGGAGGCATTTGCCATGCATTTAAGCATCTTGGTTTCAGATCAAGATCATATTCTTGCTTTATTTCTTTGTATTTTGTAATGTTCAAGTTTTATTATATGTTATATTTTCTTAATCTCTTGTTTATGCTTTTCATTTTCTTTACTATACTTATATAATTATATTCTTATCTTGTTTATCTATGTTTTTTTTTATTCATAATGTTTAGCTAAGTTTATTATGTCTAGGTGAAAAGGTTACACTAATGGTGTAAGAATAAGTATAGTATAAACTCAACATGGACTTTAATATTTGATACTAACATGTTTTGTATTTATTATCTTACTCACTCTTAATACCTTGCTTGTTAAATGGTTAATCTAGATTTGTGTTGAACAACCCTTTTTACAACAAATACTTGGCACAAAAAATACTTGACACTTTCATAACCCAACTATATGGTATAACCGACACCTGTGCTATGGAAGGAACTTGATTTGTTGTTAACATAAGTTATCACCATGAATACCTGACAACATTTACAAGTATTGGCATTACTCAAATAAGATAGTTAATATAATCATGTTAATAAATTATAATCCGATTGGAACCTTCTTTGTGTATGGTTTCCAGTTGAATAATAAAAAGAGTTTATATTATACTTATTTGAAATACCATTAGTGGATCCTCTAACCTTGACTTTTGTTTTTATAATTGTTTCATCCTTACATCAATATCACATCTCAAAACTCTCTTCAACTCTTTTTCTGTTATTATCTATTTCTTTATTGTAGTTTATAAAGTTAACCTCCCTGTGGTTCGACCCCGGTCTTGTCGGGTTATTTATTACTTCGACACTCCTACACTTGAGAGAAGACATCAATATTTTGGTCGTGTCAGCCCCCAACATTCATTTGTGCCATTAAGACTAGGGTAGCCAAGACATCATCAAATTGATTCTTGTCTCTACTCATATGAGTAAATTTTATCTCTTCACTCACTCTTTAACTTCAAGAGATAATCTTAGTATGACCTCAATTTCTCATCCTTAATTTGTCATTCTCCTTTCACCTGGTAGAAAATTAGCATTGAATCTCCATAAACATCAAGCTTTTCAACTTCCAAGTTTAAAGCAACTTCTAAACTGATGATGTAAGCTTCATATTCGAGCGTGTTGTTAATGCATTCAAACTGCAACCTTAGTAAAACAAGATATTGTTTTTTTTAGAGAAATTATTATTGCTCTAGCCTTATTCTCTGATACTTTCACAGCTACAGTATTATTTGTTAAGTTATTAGCAATTGTGTTACCCTTGCTATGTAGACGATGTCATATTCTACTAATAACACTTGTCACCTTGCTATTTGACTTGCCAAGTAAGGCTTTTCACTTATATATTTGAGCAAATCCAATTTAGATATTAATCAAGTTGTGTAATACAGCATGTACTATCTAAGCCTTTTCACACTCCAAACTAAAGCACAAAATAGCCTTTCTATCATAGTGTACCAGGATTCACAATCATTAAACTTTTTGCTCAAGTAATAAATGGCTTGTTCTCTCCTCCCATATTCATCTTACTAGCCCAACACACACCTCATAGTTGTTTGTCACTGATAGATATAGGATCAAAAGTCTTCCTCGCACAGAGGGTATTATTAAAGTTAGGTTCTATAAATACTTTTTAATCTTATCAAAAGTTTCTTAGTAGTCATCATCCCACACCCCAGGATTTATCTTTCTAAGCAGTCAGAATATCGGCTCATAAGTCATCATAAGCTGGGATACAAAATGGGTTATGTAATTCAAACGCCCAATGAAACCTCTTACTTATTTCTCTATCTTTCGCACTGGCATAACCTGGATAGCCTTTACTTTGTTTGGATCAACCTTTATTCCCTGACTGCTTACTATAAAGCCTAATTTTACTTTGCGAGATTTAATCTTAATCAAAACTTATGCAGCCCCTCAAATAGCTTCCTTAAGACTTGCCTATGATCTTCCTCTTTCTTTAATTTAGCAAGCATACCATCCATATATACCTCTACTTCTTGATGCATCATATCATAAAATAAGATTACCATTGATCTTCAATACGTGGCTTCGACGTTTATCAATCCAAATGGCATCACCATATAGCAGAAAGTTCCCAATGTATAACAAGGGTAATTTTATATTTATCTTCCCTTGCCATTTTAATCCGATTATACCCTGAAAACTCATCCATGGATGAATAAGTGACACTTTTTAGAGTATTGTCAACTAAGACATCAATGTGGAGAAAAGAAAAATCACCCTTTGGGCTTGCCTTATTCAAATCTTTGTAATGTACACATACCCTAATCCTGCCATATTTCTTAGGAACCACTACTAAATTAGTCATCCATTGAGGGTAATGTACTACATCCAAGAATCTTGTATCCTACCACTTTTGAATTTCAACCTTTACTTTGAGTTGCATGTATAAATGCTTCCATCTTGACTTATGTTTAATCGGTTTGATACCTTTTAATAGGGGAATTTTGTGTACCACAATGTTTGTATTCAAACTAAAACTAGGTATGTCTGCATATGACCAAGCAAAGAAATCTATATACTCTTTCAACGAGGAGATTAGACCAACCCTTTCCTCAATTATGTAAGAGTATCAATCTTCAATTCTTTTCTATCTTGTTCAGTGCCTATATTTATTACTTTTAATTCCTTCTTGGCAAGTTTCTAAGTTTTCTTAGATTTTGCAACTAACTTGGTAAACTCTTTGAAGTCTTCTTCTTCTCATTCTTCATCACCTATTGCAATTATATTATCAAAGTTTGGCTATTTATTTTTAGTGTAGTGGGTTTGTAGAACGGTGAAAGATTCACTTTCAGAATTCCTAAAAGTACAAAGTATGCTTATGTAAGTGCGTACTTGCATAGAAAAGGAAAAGGAAACAAGACACTTTTTGAACAAAAGAAATGCATGATCTCATTAAAATAAAGGCTCATTGATAAAGTTTGTGGCATCATGAGCTAGATTGCTAACAAAATAAAAAAGGTAAAAAAGAAAAATAAAGACAAAGCATCTTAATAGATATGATTAAATAAGAACAATTACTTTTTAAACATAAAAGGAATAGGCTTAGTTTTCCAATTTTGGAATTTCTCCCTATCTGCTAGCCTCCTCATAAAAGCTCTTGTAAGAATCTCCTCGACCATGTGAATAGACAATTGAGGCAGCATCTCATCCTCCACTTTAACGTTTGTCTCCATATTCTATCTCTTATTTTCATACTCTAAAGTGTTGATGCAGAGGTCAACTATCTCTAGCACTTTATCATTAGATCTTATCACTTAAGCAGGCCTTGGGAAAGTTACTCGAGATGGTAGGATTGTCAACTTCTCTTCTTCCAGCTCTTTTTTTTATTCTTAAAGTGCCTTAAATTAGTATCTATATCACTTCATTGTGGAAGTCTTCACATTGATCAATCATATGACCTTTTTTTTATTATATTTACTCATCAGCCTATTTTCATAACTACTCTTTCTATATCTAGCTTTTACAAGCATTTCACAAATCTCATCCATAGACACCTTCAAGGTCCTCAAGCTTCCAGTCTCTATTGCATTTACAATTCCACTACTTGTAGAAGGATCAGACAGAAGATTTGTACATATTTGGAGTTTTTTCAATCCATCCCACTTTGGTCAATTATAAAAGCTTGTTTTGAATACATTACCAGTGTTGATATTGTGTTTAACTATGCCCGTATAATATTCACAAGTAAGGT
>Ga0325403_1003844_pt1 | contig 13813 bp, 4 predicted proteins | sample PopdelMetagenome_19_FD_205665 | JGI IMG/M metagenome (GOLD analysis project Ga0325403, IMG submission 205665) | Populus deltoides microbial communities from Bellville, Georgia, United States - Xylem-PdKOR-R4 | ecosystem: Host-associated > Plants > Phyllosphere > Stem > Wood/Secondary xylem...
AAACGGAACGGAAACAGTTCACTCTCTCTCTCTCTCTAAAAATTGTATGTACGTGTGATGGCATCTATCTTCGTTTCCCTCTCGATCAGAAACAAATGCTTGTTGTTGCTTTGAGTAAATTGTTTATTTAGTCCCTATTGTCTGAACAATATTATAATTTAATCCTTTATTTTTAAAATCTATAATTTATCTCTTGGTTTTAGTTCTTGTTTATTAATTATTAAAAATATGAAGAAATTACTTTAATCCCGTTTGAAAATGCAAGCACGGCTGGTATTATACCTTTATTTCTGAATTAAAAATATCAATTTTAATATTTTTTATTTAAAAATATAAGCGTAATTATAGATGTACAGTCCTTTGAAAGATAATAATTATAAATTATTATATTGCTTTTTAACTTACTTTGATAATAATTATCCATAATGAATTTTATATTTTACATGAATAGGAGTACAATCCACCACTTGAGGAAGTAATAATTTGTTAAAAATGTGTTAATCTATGTTTGATAATTTAATTGAAAGTGTTTTCCCTAAATCGATTCTTCTTTAGATTTTTCTAATAATTATAATGTCTTTACATAAAAACAATCAAAGATATTTATAAAAAATAGTACTTTTTAACAGTAAAAAAATTAAAATGTCGACATATTGCAAAAGGTTTTTTATTATTATTATTTGTTGTTTATAAAAAAAATTCAAAAGGGTATATTTTAAATTTACAAGAAAAAAAACGAAGAAAAACAAGCATTTTATGGCAGGACAACGGTCAACATGAGTAAAGGGGTTGAATTATAGGTTTTCAAATATGAAGGACTAAATTGTATTGAGTTCAAACAACAAGGACTGAAGAATAATTTACTCCTTTTATATTAGTTTATTTAATGATTAGTTAAAAATAATGATTAGTTTATTTCTGTTTCGGGATTTATTTTATCTGGAAAATGACGGGAGAGGTGATTGACTCTGGTGTCTGTTACCGTTATCAACCTGTTAAGGTGTGTACGGAAAGGAGGAGGAGCGCCGTCGGATAGGGGGTTGACAGCGGAGAAAGGGACGGAGTTACCGAAGTAACAGGGAGAGGATTTAACTATTAACGGCAATAACCGGTTCCTATTTGCAAGGAGTTTTGCTTTGGTTGCCATCTAATTGTGGGAGTAACAAAAGAATCACACTCGAGAGTAAAGCACGTGATCACGCGCACGTTAGATTATGCATGCCATTTGTACATCTTAGCTATGGAATGTTAAGTTGCGACATGCATGTGCTAGTTTCTATAATTGCGCTCCTATCTAAATATGATAATTGTCACGGACAACTTCGAGGTTCTATTGTTTTAAAACCCAAAACCTCGTACGTCAACATGAGATCTGTTAGTGTGAGGCATGAACTTATTCAGGTTGAAGGGGAAAAAAAAAAACAAAAAACTTTGTTAATCTACTTAAACATTCATATTGAACCGATGATCTAGTAAACCGAATATTATTTTAGTAACTTTTTTAATGTTTTTCAAAAAATTAATTCTCTAATTTTTAAAAAACAAATTAGGTTGGTGTGTGTTAAATCGATTAAAGATTAGTAAAAAAAATTTAAATCATTAAATTACTTAAATTATTTTTATTAAAACAATTGCAATTTCAATTTTCTTTCTTGATGTTTAAAACTCAAGTTTATATCAAATTTAATCAAGTTGGCCTTATCATTAAAAAAAACTAGTTGGGTCAATAAGGTTTCGTTAAATTATTATTTTGTGTAGTCAATTAAAAATCTAATTCGAGTAAAGTTTTAAATCTAAGTTTTTTAAATTAATGCAACAAATTAAATTAAACCAAAATTAAGAACTATGCTACATCATGATATGTTGAATTTTTTATGATATTAGTGCCAGTGCATAGAGCCCTAGGCTAGATATAATTTATCTGCAGATAAAAGAATGTTAAATCGATTAAAAAGATTTATCAAAACTTATACTCAAATTAATATTATCTGTTTAAAATTCACGTGAGCTACACTTCCAGAGTTGATCGTGGAGTTTTTTCTATTTGCAGAAGAATTGAATGAAACAAACATTAGCTTAAAAAATCTACTTTAACTAGATTTCTAGTAGGTGACTCCATGCCTATTAATTATTATTATTATTATTAAAAGAAAAAAACTAAATTCTCACAAAACACTACTATGTAATAGTTTTTTTTTTCTTGGTTTTTTTTTTTCTAAATCCATGTTTCTTTTTCAAATTTTATCCTCTAATATTTAATTTATTAAAAATTGAGTTTTTATGATATACTGTATTTTGCTTTTTATATGATTATTTCAGATCTGGCGTGTTAACTGAATTGACTAAAGTTTTTTAAAAAAAATAGTATTTTTTAAAAAAAATTATCTATCGATATTGAATTTATTGGGAATTAGACTTCATGATTTGTTTCAGTTTACTTTCTATGAGATTATCTCAGTCTTATGACACAGGTCACAGGTTTTGCGAGCTAACCTAGGTAGACTCGGGTTATTTTATTGTGTTTTTTTTTTAGATTGATTTTTTTTTTAATTTTATCTTTCAATAATTGATTTATTATGAATTGTGCTTCATAATTTATTTTGATTTTCTTTCTATGATATTTTTTTCAGTTTCATGACCTAGTTTGTGGATCTGACAAGTTAACTTATATTATTTTTTGGTTTTTTATGAAGTTATCTTGGTTTCATGACCTGGGTTATGGGTTGACAAGTTGACCTGGGTTAACTCAAGTTATCTTCTGTGATTTTTTTTAAAAATTTATTTTTTAAACTTCATCGTTCAACATTTGGTTGATTAAGAACTAGATTTCATAATTTATTTTAATTTACTTTCTACGGGGTTATCTTAGTCTAACGACTAGGTCGCAAGTTTGACAAGTTAACTCGAGTTCACTTAGATTATTTGTTATGGTTTCTTTTTTTTAATTTATTTTTTTTAAAATAAATCCTTTCAATATTGAGTTGATTGGAAACTGAGTTTCGTAATTTATTTTAATTTGTTTTATATAAGGTTATTGTGATCTCATGACTCGAAGCGTAGATTTTGTAGATGAACTCGGATCGATTTAAAAAAATATTGTCTTTAATTTTTGTCAATCAAACTATATTTCTATCACTAATATGGTTTGTCTTTAGACCTGTCAAATAAATCGAATTACATTGGGATTAACTCTCGTACAATTTAATTTTTTTATATTCTAAAAACATTAAAAACACTTTAATATTTCTTTTTATATTAAAAAAATATCTAACTCGCTACACATGAATGCCTGCTAAGGATTTAGTGTATAATCTATATTTCTTAAGTTGTTAATAATTAAACAACTAATAACACAATATGAAATGTACAAATTAGAGCGTGTTTGGCAGTGTGGTTGCGGTTGCTTTTCAAATAGCTTTTCGTGCCGAAATACATGCCAATGATGTTTTTTTATTTTTTAAAAATCATTTTTGACATCAGCACATCAAAACGATCCAAAAAGTACAAACCACACTCAATTTTAGCAAAAAAAAATTCAAAATTTGATGAAACGCAGTTATAAACACAATGCTAAACAGACCGTTAATGTTTGGCATCATACCAAATAGCACATAGGAATAGTACACGTATATATCATTAATTATTATATTAAAAAAATAATAATTGTTAATGGATATGAAATCTACATGTTATTGTCTTGCGGAATACCAAGTATGGAACACTAAATACATAGTGAAAGTTGGTATAAAAGAACTGACTAGAACAGCTCTATTTTATAATGTAATATATTTATTCAATAATTGAAAGCTTTTTAATTTTATTTAAATCATTCGAGAGCTTTACTTAAATACACTCGAGAAAATTATGAATTGATAAAATTCATAACTAAAATCACGTGTAAATTAGAAAAAAACATGTCAAGAATCAACCTTTGAAATGAAATGAAATCAGGCTAAAAAATCTCATGTTCATCTCTCACAGCTTTTTTTTTAAAACTTGAGTTGAGTATTTTTCAATAGATTTTATATATATTTATATTAAAGGTAAGCTAAATGGTTGATATGGTAATTATCACGCGAAACCACGCACAATCGTATGAGAATGAGATTCACAAATCACGTAAAACAAGCATGGATAAATTGACAACTTATAGTTAAAAGACAGCAATAATTCACCTCAAACCAATAAATCATAGTTGTCGGAACCTATCGGTTATGAGGTTGTCAAGGCAATTTATATTTATCTCGATAAACTAATTTTTATTAAAATAGTATTTTTTTATGTTGTTTCATATAAATTTAAATTGGATTTGATGGAATTAATCAAGTTATTAAAAACTTATGTTAATATCCAAACTAATTTAACTTGAAATGTATTTTTAAATCAACTCCCTGAATTGAATTTAACAATTCTTCAATAAATAACAGCAAAAAAAAATAAAAAAAAAGCAAAATTTCATATAAAAAAACCAATAAATCATAACAACAATTTTAAAAAGATGTTATCAATGAAAAGATAAAATAACAAAAACTTAAACTACATGGGCAAAGTAATGTAGAAATAAACAGTGCTTTCCCTATTTGGCCCTTTAAAAAAAGGTTTATTAACCTAACAAATAAGAGGTAATTCAGTCTTTTCATATAAACACATTAGTCATCGACAGGTTGATTAGGAACAAACCTAACTTTTGACTTCTATTATTAATAAATGACTTGATGAGTCTTATAAGCCAAAAAAAAAAATACATCTAAGGGTGTCTTAGATATTTTGATTTTCTAAGCACAATTAAAAATAAACATAAAGCTTTCCTCATAGGGGTTTTTTCACCTTTTTATCTTTGTTTTGTTTATTATAATAAAGTTGACTTGGAAATAATTTTGTCTTTCACATATATAAAAATTAATAAAAATAGAAAGTGGTTAATCAAAGGATGAGAATATCCTATCATTTATACTTCATATCAAATCTAGTTTTTATTTTTTTGATTTTTTCCCTTCAATTTCATTCATAATCATTAGGTTTTATTTGACTTTTATATTAAATATGGTTCTTATTCTTTTGATATTTTTTATATCCTTTAACGGATTATTTTTTTATTTTCACCCCTCATCATTTCATTTTAATTTTTTTCATGTCGAATTTGGGCACTTTTTTTAATGATGTTTATTTTGTTCTTGATCTTTTTTTTTTGCTTTTTTTTAGATTTCATTCCTTAATATATTTTTTTATTGAGACACAAGTTTCGAGGGTTAACACGGGTTGATTTTGGTTTTTATTAGGTCCTTTTGTAAAAAAAAAAAAATCATTTTTATCCTTCAATTTTTTATTTATGTGGAGTTGGTTTTCAAGCTTTTTCTTGTTTTGCTTTCCGTTTTATAGGATTATCCAAATCCTATGCTCATGGTCGCAGGGTTAGCGGGTTAACCCCTGCTAACTCATATATTTTTGTTGCTTTTAGTTTCATTCCTCAACTTTTTTTATTGATAATTTAGCTTCATTGGTTTTTTGGGCATGCCTTCTACATGGTCAGCCTCGGTGTCATGACCATGATCATGATTTTTTAAGGTTAACACTAATTAACTTCAGTCTATTTTTACATTTTTTTAATTAAAAAATCAATTTAATCCTTCAACATTTATTTTTTTAAGAGTTGATATTTGTGCTTTTTTTCTCTCTCTTTCCTTTCTATGGAGTTGTTCCAATCTTGTTTCCATGGTCACGAGGTTAGCAAGTTAATCCTAGTTAACTCAATTTTTTTTCTATTGATTTTATTTTTAGAATATATTTTTTAAAGTTCCATGTCTTAATATTTTTTTATTGAGAATTTTTATTTGTTGTTTTTTTTTTTTTGCCTTCTGCTTGTTAAGTATTGGTCTCATGATCTCAGTTACAGTTTTTGGAGGTTAACACAAGTTGACTTTTGTCTTTTTAAATTTTTTTTAATTATTATTTTTTTAATTTCATCTTTCAACAGTTAATTTTTTAGGAGTTGGTCCCCGTGCTTTTTTCTCTTTTTTTTTCTCTCTATGGTCATAAGGTTAGCAGGTTAACACGAGTTGATCCAAATCTTTTTTTATTTTTTATTGTTTTATTATTAAACATTGAATTGTTTTATAATTGAGTTTCATGGTTTCATTCAATTTGCTTTTGTTGGTAATTTGTTTTTATTGCACAGATAATCGCTTGATTATATAAAAATATATATATATTTTAAGAAATATAGTTATTAAAACGACTTAGTTCAAGACTCATGCTGCTCAATCAAATATCCTAATAATTTTTCAATTTCATCATTCAACATTTAATTTTTTATAGAATTGGTCTTTGTGTTTTTTGTTCTCATTTTCCTTTCTATGAGATTATTTCAATTATGTGTTTATGGTCACGGGGTTAACGCGTCTACGCAGGTAGACCCAAGTCTTTTTTTCCTTTTTAATTAATGTTATTTTTTCATCCTTTTCATTCAAGATTGGATTATAACTTTTTTTTTTTTACCTTTAATAAACATACATGGTTGTTTAACTACATGAAAGTAATATTATAAGAAACATGGTTGTTAAACACAACTAAGTACATGATCTATGTTGTGAGATCAAATATCTTAATCTTAGATATTTCTTGATCAAATACCAATTTAATTAATTAGATATGTGTATAAACATTTTGATTTGTGATTGAGAATTTTTTTATATAAAACAATACATCAAAAAAGCATGCACATTCTTTTTTTATTGAAAAACCTTGTGGTGGAACGCAAGTGCAAATCTAGGCCTTGTTTGTGTGCCGGAAAGTAATTTCCTTTAGAAAAATGGTTTTCTATGAAAAGTGAATTTCTAGAAAATGAACTATTTTTTTTAATATTTGGTAGTGTCATGGAAAATAAGTTAGAAAATATTTTTTAATATTTGACCGTGTCATGGTAAATGAGTTAAAAAAATAACTTATTAATATTTTTTTTTCAAGTTTATTATAATAACAAGGATCAAATTTGACAGATAAAAAAGTTGAAAGATGATGAAATTGAAGAAAAAAAATCTAATTTCATAAATTATTTTGAATAAAACAAATAATAAAAAAATAAAGACCAAATATGACAGATAAAAAAATTAAAATGGGATAAAATTGAAAAAATTTCAATTTTATAAGTTATTTTAAATAAAATAAATAGCAATAAAAAGAATAAGAATCAAATCTGATATATAAAAAATTTCAATTAAGAAAAAGAATAAGAAAAAAACAAGTAACAATCAAAAGAGTAAGGATAAAAATTGATATAAAAATCAAATTAAATCAAATTATAAGATATGAAATTAAAAAAATAAAAATAATATATAAAGTAATAAAAAAATCGATGATTTAATTTTATATAATTAATAAAATATTTTATTTTTTTATAACTTCTGAAAAAAATTCCACTCAAGAAAAAAATAAAATATTATTTTTAATATTTATATATCAAAATAATTTAAAATAAAAAAATAATTTTTTTAAAATTTTTTTAAAATATAAAATCAAACAGAATCTAAACTCGTAACCGAGGTTAGGTATCACCCGGCCTGTCAAATACGGACGGGGTGAGAGCTGGCTTTGGCTAAGATATTATAATAATCAGGGTGGAATTTATAATATATGTCTTAATACAGTTATGATTATTTTTGGCCGTACTGTCATTAATCTTTAGTAATCATGGCTAAGAATTTATAATAATCATGGTGTATTTTATTGTACTTTGTTGGAGTCGGACCGATACAATAAGAGCAAATTATTTTTTTAATTCGACATTGAAACCGATGGAAATATCTGTAAAGGGGTAAACTGGGTTAGAGAGATCTTAATTTGACCTGTTCATATTGACTCGGTCAAATTTTATGCATTCGAAACTTTAAAAGGGGTTAAATTTAATGTAAAATAAGATGGGTAAGTTTAGAACAATACAGTGCACTGTTTTCAATAAATTATTGGATTTTTTTTTTATTCTAAGAAGGGTAATCTTTTAAAATAAATCGGAACACCAATTTGTTTATATCCTTGTGGCTCACACAAGTCTCGGTGAGTTTTGCAATTAAAAATATAGTTATTATTAAAGTTTTAAAATCTAGTTTGGCCGATGAATCAACTTGAAACTTGATCGATTCAGGGTTGGAATTGGACCGGGTTAAAAAAAAATATGAGAAGAAAAACCCGATGTGACTTAGCTGACCCAGCAAAACCCAGTAAAAAACTCGGTTACAACCCGTTGACTTTTTGTTTTTTTACTAAAACAATGTCGTTTTGATTTAAAAAAAAAAAATTAACTCAGACGAGTAGGTGACCCGGTCAAAATCCGGAACCCAGGCCTAAAAACTATGTTTATTATAACCATGTGTTCAAGTAATTAGTGAAGTAAATTCAAAATATATTTTTTTAATTTTTTAATTGAAATAACATTATTTTAAATAAATGTTTTTTTTTTAACTATTGAAATTGATCCAGTAAAATTCTACTGAATTCTACTGAATCAACTAAATTTAACAGAATTTTAAGTTAATTTCTCAGGTCATTCAAATTTAACGAGTAAATATTAACTTAATTTTCTTTAAAAAAAAACCCGACAGCAAATCACCCCGTAACTATGGTTGAGAAGGAGAGGATAAAGATTGTGTGTGTTATGTGAAAATGCACTCTTTTATGATGCCTGGATGAGGTGGAACCTTTTAGACAAAGCCACGTGGGCAATGAGACCATGAACAAATATTCTGTGGCTTCTTGTCCCTAAGGAGCAAACTATCATGTCACTCATCATAAAGAAAGCTTTTCTATTGCCCCGCGCTCCTCCACATGACCGGATCGATTTTTAAAAAAATATATAAAAAAGGGTTGAATTTAATGTAAAGTATGATGGGTAGGTATATAACAATATTGTGCACTGTTTTCAATAAATTATTGGATTTTTTATGCTCTGAGAAGGGTAATCTTTTAAAATAAATTAGAACAACAATATTAATTGAATTGCATTTTAACTAAAAACCTATTGTAAACACTAGATATAAAAATATGTAAACACTAGATCCTCGCCGCCCTCCACTGTATAGTTCATGTTTATGCTAAATATATAAGAGAATATAAACTTTAACGGCTAATAATATAATGAAAAATTAACACAAACCATAAACAATAATATAAATAAAGAGATTTTAAAATATAGTGGAGTTAATTCACAATCAAAACAGCAAGAATAAAATCCAAATAAATATGAAAACTTATTCATTGTAATTTTTGCCAAGTCCACATAAGATGAGTTTAGTATGCTTGCTAGACTTAAGATGCTGGATTCAGGTAGCTTGAGTCTGGTGTGGTTCCCAAACTCATGTCGCTTAGGTTTAGCGTAGTTCCAAACTCATGACTCTTGGGCATGACATGGTTGCCAGACCCAAGTAGCTTGGGTCTGGTGTCTAGGATTTGTATAATTTTCGTGAGCCGGACAAAGATAATGGTTTTGTTGAGAACCAAAATGTTTATACAAATGTGTTGAATGGTTTTAGAACATCTAACTAATAATTCCTTGTGAACTTCTGGTGTATTGTTAAGAAAAAAAAACAACAAATACCTCTGTCAAACACTGCTAAATTTCAATAAATAAATATAGAATTTGAGCTAAAATCTACTATGTTGATGCCAATTGTTAGATATATGTCCGTGCTCTTGCAACTTTAAAAAATTTTGATCAAGAACAAAGAAAAACTATTCTTGCAAGCTTCTTTTGTTAACAACGTAGGGATATACTTATTGTACTCCAATAAAATGTTGATTCAACGTACTCAAAGTTCTCATATTTTGCCTATTAATTTGTTGATCAAACTTTCTGTTACTCATCTCTAATTCTCCTACTTGGTTCTGAAGTTGTTGAAAGTGAAATTATTATTACAATTCACAGTAAAATATCTCTGGATCTATAATAATTTTCCCACACCATTTAACTTTTGTTATAATTTGTTTACACATGGTGGCTGACACAAGTCTTAGTGAGTTTTAAGGTTAAAATCATAGTAATGACTTGTGTGTTCAGGGCTTGAATAACAGTTTAGCCGAGTGAATTCAATTTTTTTTTTAAATATTGAAATTAATCTAGTCAAGTCTTACTTAGGTTTAACTAAGTCAATTAGATTATGAGTTAACCTGTTAGATCATCTATATTTAATCGGATCATGAATTAAACTATCAAGTTATCCAAATTTATCCGAGTCAACATTTAACTTGAATTTTTTTTTTAAAAAACAACCTCATATTAGATTTTAGATTAGAAAATCACCCCATCAACACCACAAGTTATATAACCATGGTTGAGAAGGAGAGAAATTAGGGTGTGTTTGAGATTTTGATACTAGTTGAAGTTCAAAGTACTTTCAACATCTAACTAGATTTTTTTTAAAAAAAAAACAACCCATATTAGATTTTATGTTAGAAAATCACCCCATCAACACCACAAGTTATATAACCATGGTCGAGAAGGAGAGAAGTTATGGTGTGTTTGAGATTCTGGTAGTGATTCAAAGTGTTTTTCGCTTAGAAATACATCAAAATAATAATTTTTTATTTTAAAAAAATTATTTTTAATACCAGCACATCCAAACAATCTAAAATCATAAAAAAATATAATTTTTAACAAAAAAAAAATATATATATAAAAATTAGAAGAACGCGTAAACCGCGTTGTCAAGCATAGTCTAAAGATTGTGCAATGTGGAAAAATGCACTATTTTATGATGCATAGATGAGGTGGAACCTTTTAGACAAAGCCACGTGGGCAAGTGATGTTCCAGATGAGACTATGATGATGGCACGTCCATGAACAAATATTCTGTTGTTTCTTATCCCCGAGGAGCAAACCATCATGTCACTCATCATACATGCAGGGTCGGAGCCAGAATATTAAGTCCGAGGGGCCAAATTAAAAAAAAAAAAAAAAACAAGAGAAGATTAACAGTTAAAATTTACTAATTTTATAACTAAAATTTATAAATATTCAAGGGGAAAACGGGAAAAAAATTTGCAGGGGCCGGGCCTCTGCCAGCCACCCCTGCATTCAAAAAGCTTTATTTCCTTCTCTCTCTTTTATCTAGCACAACATGCATTATACTTGAAGGGTTTTATTAATGATTTGTTCTGATTTAGATAAACAAAACCAGTGGATTCAGCAATTATGTGGGTATGTAGTCGAAGATTTTCAGTGGGGATGTTAACATAAAAATTGTAAAGACAAGTTCGGAGATAGAATAAAGGTTGAATAACAACTATGTTATTTCTAGAAGATGCATGATTATTATGAGAATTTAAAGATTTAAATTAAAAAACATTTGCTTTAGTTTGAAATTATGTCTTTAATTAGTTTGAATCAATAAAAATAAATTTTATTTTGCTATATTAAGCGTTAAATTGACATCAAAACTTACTATTAACATTGCAGGATATTTATATAAAACTAACCGAAACAAAACATCAAACACAACTCGAAATCAACTTAACGTGAGAGAATTAAGTTGTGAATAAAACACAGTCAAGCAAATAAAAATCTTGTGGATGAATATTGCAATGTATAAGAAATTGTTTATTTCATCTTATATTGCCTCGCGCGTTAATAATTTTAAATATCGTTTCATGGTTTATTAGACATTGATTTTGCAAAACCACACTACAATTGCTAAATAAAAAGACCCAATAAAAAATGACGCGAATGAAAAAAAAATAGTTGAGATTTGTTAAATGAGAAGAAAAAAGGACCAATTAAAAAAAAAGAACTTGAATGAAAAAAAATTCAATAATAAAAGAAGAATTTGAATAAAAAATAAAGTTAAGGTGGGGACATTGTTTTCCACCTTAAATGTTTTAATGTTTTTTTTTTATATATATAATAACCATCCTTATTTCTTTATTATACATCATATAAGAAATTATTTCATTTTTTTTTTTAACCGATCCCTATAATTTTTAAACATTTTATTTTGATACTATACTTCATTTTTCTTCTTTTTTTAGTCATTTTCCAGTAAGGAAAAGAGGTGGGTCACCAGATTAAAGTTTAGAGAGAGAAAGTTGCTTTTGGTAACAATTCTACACTAAAACAATTAATATTTTTATGTTAAATGTTTTTATATGATAATGAAAGTTGATATTAAATGTGTTCTTACATTGAAAACACAAAAAACAAGATTTGAGCTCTAGAAGATTTTTTTTTGTTTTTGAGTTGAATATGGATTTTGGGGTGGTTTTTTGTATTTTTTGAGACTATAAATTGATTAAATAAGATTTCATATATGTTTTCTAAGTGTTTTGAATAAAAAATAAATTAAACATTTTTTCGTTTATTGTTGAGACAAAAAATATATCATCCTTTCCATTGACTTGAAAAAAAAGAGTCCACATGTGTAGGTTTGAATTCTATGTGCCAGGCCTACAACGCTTGATCCCATTATTTTTTTTAAAATAAAATTATTAATTTTTAAAAAAGTTTATTTTTTAAAAAAATCTATTTCTCCATCTCTCTATTGCAATTTAGAGGGTGTTTGACAGTGTGGTAGTGATTGCTTTTCAAATAGCTTTTCGTGCCGAAATACATGCCAATGATTTTTTTTTATTTTTTAAAAATTATTTTTGATATCAGCACATCAAAACGATCCAAAAAGTACAAACCACACGTAATTTTAACAAAAAAAAAATTTAAAATTCAATGAAAAGCAGGTTAAACCACAGAGCCTCCCTTAATAACCAAATTGCAGTTTGTAGCCAAGAGTCCTTACATGGAGTACAACGTCCGTAAGTACAGCCGGCAATTAAATGACAGATTCAAACATGCTCGGTGTGGGCGGCAAAGAAGAATGATGATGAAGATCTATCATCCACTCTTGATCGTGTGGAAGTCATCACTCACGAGAGACCATCCAAGGCCAAATGAGAGGACATTTGCATTTATAACATCTGTCTTCCTCCCATGGTAAAATGGGGTCTCTCTCTTTTTGGCCCTTTCCCCCTCGCTAGCCCCCATACAAGCAAATCGATCATCAGGAATGGCTAGCTAGGTCTTGAATCCATCCAAGTTGTAGTATTGGACGAAGTAGGGTAAAATCGTCATCTTCTATCGTCATTAATTAGGTCCTGTTCTAACCTTTCCGCCCAGGACAAATTAAATCAAGAGAAGACGGGCGAGAAGAAAGAAGTCAAGATTCAGCATTGAAAGTTTGAAATTTAGTCCAATCCCATGAAAAGCACCATCACGGAGCATCTGAGCAGAGGAGCTCGCTATGCTTGACTGCGTAGAGCTCAGTTTACACCACCTGTATGGAGCAAAGGTTTCCTAAGCGAATCTCCTGCATCTTCCATATCGTCTTATAATAGCTCGTGATTGCTTGATGAATAATAAAAGAAAAAACGAAAAACAAAACAAGGATTTGGTAAAAAGAATAACCAGTTGATAATCATCATAAGTTTAAGATCTTGAGTCTTCCAACCAACCTCCTCCTCCTTTTTCTTTAATATCTTAAATCGGAAATTAAATAAATCCACAACAGGAAGCCACAACCATCAACAGCAACGCCACGCCAAAACCATCCCGAGAATTTTCTTTAAAATTCCTTCACACCGAATCAAGTGGACGCAGACGTGGGGCCGCATCAAAAACCTTGAGAACTAATCAATGGTCAAAACTTCAATCAATACTAGCTAGCATTACCATTGTATACTGAATGATTTATAATTTTTAAACAATGCATGACGAGTTTATATATATAATACTCATGAAATACTATTCACTTATTTATGAGATATATACGCTTATTATATT
>Ga0325403_1003845_pt1 | contig 13811 bp, 9 predicted proteins | sample PopdelMetagenome_19_FD_205665 | JGI IMG/M metagenome (GOLD analysis project Ga0325403, IMG submission 205665) | Populus deltoides microbial communities from Bellville, Georgia, United States - Xylem-PdKOR-R4 | ecosystem: Host-associated > Plants > Phyllosphere > Stem > Wood/Secondary xylem...
AAAGCCCTTTGGATTTGAAATTTGCATATGCCCACATCACCTTGTGCTTGAATTTTATCAAATAAATAGGGATGATGAGATTCGAACTCGTAATCGCTTGGTCATAAGGCTCTGCTACCATATCAAAGAACTATCTCAACCTAATAGTTTAAGCTGTAAGGTAAGGTTTCAAGATATAATTTATATTATTCTCTAACATGTTATATATATATGAATCCCCTAGACTAACTAGCTCTAACTAGCTCATCGGTTAGATGTTATATATGAAAACTAGACCATAGCTATATTTTATTAAATTATTTTGATGTATTTTTAAGTGAAAAATATTTTAAAAAGTAATTAATATTACATTTTCAAATACCTTTTTAGAATTTTTAATTGAAGTGAAATAAAAATGTTAAGAAATAAATAAATAAATAAATATATGAATGGTTCGGTGTAGCTCTAAGGTTGGCTTTTTGCACAGTATGGTTGATGATATCATGAATGCTGGCTTAGAGATGACGATGATAACCTATGTCTTTTTAGTTGATTGAGAGACCCTCTTATGAATTGAAAACTAGGAAAATAGCCTGCTAGAGGTTTTAAGTTTGATTTATTTAGTCAGGTTTAATAATATTATTAAAAAAAATTATATTCTTAATAATTTTTTTAACTTTTAAAAAATTTAATATAATCTATGGCTGAACGCAGGTTAATAAAATAATATTGAACACAGACTTGGTTTAAAAAGTTAAAGGTTAGTGTAAAAAACAAATCTACTTGCAAAAAGAAGAAGAAGAAGCATAAGTATAAAATTTAGCTAGACTTATTAAGTCAATTTAATTAATTGTTAATTTAAAACATAACTTGAGTTGAGTCTTACTTTAAACCAATTGTTTTATTAAAAAAAAACTATAAAATAACTTTATTTTTTTAAATTACAACTTGAGTTGATCTATAACTTTTATAATGTTTGGAAGTGTGGTTGCGGTTGTTTTTCAAAGTGTTTTTAATACCGAAATGCATCAAAATAATATTTTTTTATTTTTAAAAAATTATTTTTAAGAGCAGCACATCAAAAAAATTCAAAACATATATAAAAAAAAATTTAGCAAAAAATAATTTTAAACTTTTTGGAAACACGGGTTGGCCGTGTTTCTAAACGGATATTTAAAAGTGTAGTTGAAGTTGTTTTTAAAAATGAGATTTAGATGCATTAAAATAATATTTTTTTAAAAAAAAATTATTTTTTGATATTAACATATTAAAAAAATTAAAAAAAATAAAAAAATTAATTTAATTTAAAAAAATTTAATGAAAAACCGGTTTTACCATAGCCAAATACGATTACCAAATATTAAGTAAAGTTTTAAAATGTCGTTGACACTTTCTTTATTTTGGAGCGCGGAAGCAAACAAGAAAGGAGACTGACACTATCACTTTTGTTTTTTGTTTGTGAAAGTCAGTCGCCAGCTCCTCGCTTTCGTGGAAAAAACCAAGTTCAAAGAACGTGCGCTTTTCTTCATGGACCTATTAATCAGCAAGGTGCTTCTCTCTCCTGGTTAGAGCTGTAGACATCTTTCTCTTCAGGACAATCAATCTTCTCTGTCTGTTTCGTCTCCTGATCTCTTCTTTTGTTCAGGGTGAGTTTTTCTTTTTGCTCTTAGTTGTGTGCTTTTTTCAGCTTCTTGTTGTTTTCGTTCTGTTTTTCCTTTTGGCTATCTGTTTCTTGTGGGGTTTCTTTTTCTCTGATATGCTTCTGTTTGCTGATATTTCTTTCTTTTTTGGTCTATTTTTCATGATCTTACTCAACATTTCCAATTAACTTTTTTTATGTTTCTTCACGATTTTGATGTGATTTTAATTTCTGTTCTTCGTTTCAAAATGAAAAACGGAGTCAAGATTAGCACCAAAATATTCATTCGATGTTCTGTCTAGCTACTTATGAGTTGGGAATGATCATAATTATAGGAGGAAATAAAAGGGTAGGGAGGAAATCAGTTCTCGATGACATTGATAGACAAATAACGCACAAAACATAAGCTGTAATTAAACTCTTAGGATCCATCTGCAGTTGATTTATGTAGTACCATTTTTTCCTCTTTAATCTTTAGTAGTCTGTGTCTAAGCGTGATATTGGCTGTTAGCTTTCAGTTCCATGCATTTAGGGTTTGATATGTCCAAAGATTTATAAACACATCAATCTTTCCCAAAGCTGTGGTATTTCATTTCATTATTCTGGATTAAGTACCTGAGGTTAATTGTGTTTATGATGATTCAGGTTTGTTGGTCTTTGAAGTTGTTTATTTCAAGCTTTTGAAGGTTGCTATAGAAGGGCTGTTCACTGGCAGAACAAACAGACATGACTTGTTTTTCTTTCTTATGTGGTAGACGGATAGATTCTTCTCAAGAATCTCAACATATGGGTAGAGATGATGAAGGTAGACTGCTGATAAATTTTGTGTGTTTGAGTGTGCTTGTGCTCATAAATAGACAGATTTATATGTATCTTGTCTGGAAAGGCCTGTGGAGAGACTTGTTTCAATAGGGTCATAACCTGCCATGTGCAAGAAATGAAGTTTTCTTTTTAATTCACATCCTTGTTTTCCTGTCAATATGAAGGTTCTTATTGTTTTATTTCGTAACAGAACTTGGTAGCATTCAGAATGTTAGATGTTACACCTACAGGGAATTAAGAAATGCCACCGAAGGTTTTAGTACGGCCAACAAAATTGGGGAGGGTGGTTTTGGTTCTGTATACAAGGTAACTGTATGATTGTTATTATAATACATGACTAATGATATCAAAGTAGTTTTATATGGTATTTTTGTGTTTCTTTTAATTGTGAATGGTACTTAAGAAATGATTATGGATGTTCAGGGACGGCTAAAACATGGGAAGATAGCTGCTATAAAAGTTCTTTCAGCCGAGTCGAGACAAGGGGTGGAAGAGTTCTTAGCAGAGATCAAAGCAATGTCAGAGATAGAGCATGAAAACTTGGTTAAGCTGTATGGATGTTGCGTAGAAGATAATCACAGAATTTTAGTTTACAATTACCTTGAGAACAATAGCCTTGCGCAAGCTCTTCTTGGTAATTCTTGAATATCTTCTTCTTTTGAAATACTGATGTTTTGGTTTACACCATTGAAAAATAGTTCTGCCTTTTTGAGCTTGAAACTTCATGAACAATTCATGTATATATTCCTCTCAAAATATACTTATCTGCTTTTATTACACTGAGAATCTTGGTACCAGTAAACATATATGCACATGCATATGCATATGCATATGAACCCATATGATTTATGCAAAGCTTGCTTTTATTCGATGAATCGATTGGCATCTGAGTGCTCAAGTATTTTTTCACTTTCAGATGGAGGTCATAGTCACAGCAATATCCAGTTTAGTTGGAGAACACGGACTAAGATATGCATTGGGGTGGCAAGAGGGCTTACTTTCCTTCACGAGGAAGTCAAACCATACATCGTTCATAGAGATATCAAAGCAAGCAATATTCTTCTTGACAAAGACCTAACTGCGAAAATTTCAGATTTTGGTCTGGCTAAGCTTATACCAGACAACCAGACTCATGTCAGTACACGAGTAGCTGGAACACTGTAAGTTTCCTTGTGTTATTACTCGTTTCAAATTGAATAATTCATATTCGACTTGTTATTGGATCTATAATGTAGCTATGCTGTGCAAACTGCAAACACAGTATATGGAGTGATTAACACATATGGAACCATTGCAGTTGCCTTTTCACAATGTTGGTCTTTTTTGTCTGGAAAGCTTTATAAATTAGTTGTGTCGCAGAACCAAAATCCGGTTGTTGTATTTCTTGATTAGATTTCCCAGATGCTGCCCTTTATGAGCACAGAACCTGTATTTAGTGCTACTCAGCTTCTTTGAAGAATCTTATTTTAAGCATGGATTATATTTATAAGCTTAGCTGCTTAACTTTCTTCTCTGTTTGTTGCTTCAGAGGTTATCTGGCACCAGAGTATGCAATAAGGGGGAAATTGACTCGGAAAGCAGATCTCTATAGTTTCGGTGTCCTCCTTTTGGAAATTGTTAGTGGGAGAAATAACACAAATACACGATTACCTGTTGAAGAACAATACCTCTTAGAACGGGTATGATGAATTTCTTGAGTCCTTGCTACTATGTTTGAAGTGATTGAAATGTCAAGTTACTGGCTTTATTACATGGATTGAGCATTTTCTGATTGCAATGCTTGTTTTTCATCCATTCTTTTTCTTGATATCCAACATTTTACGTAGAGAAAACATTTACATGAATAATCAACAATCACGATTAACTCACACTCGGGGGCACTAGCTGACTATTATTTGGTTCTACCTTTGCAGACCTGGGAACTTTATGAGCGAAGGGAGCTGGTTTCCCTGGTAGATGCATCATTAAATGGTGACTTTAATGCTGAGGAGGCTTGTAGGTTTCTAAAAATTGGTCTCCTCTGCACCCAAGATGATCCAAATCTCCGGCCTTCTATGTCTACTGTAGTCAAAATGCTGACTGGCCGGAAGAATTTTGATGAGAGAAGGATAACAAAGCCAGGCCTGATTTCTGATTTCATGGACCTCAAAGTACGAGCTCCCTCCAAGACCAAAGCATCTGCTTCAACATCCTTTAATGTATCTTCTGCGTCGGACAACCAGGACACTTCAATATTGACATCAGAAAACTCATCAAGTGTAACCATGACGGCTTTCACGGAATTATATAATCGGAGCATTTAAACATCAACGCGAGAGAAATTCCCATTACATTTATTTTATTCTATTTTTGATTTTTTTGAGCTTGTAAATTCTGCGACCATCCCTTACACACATAAACATACAATTTCTTACTCACCTGTAAATGGACAAATTCCAGTGATGTAAAAGATAGCATGCAATGGTTTGTTCTCACCTTCACTCTTCCCGTCTCCCTCATTCACCCCCTCCCCTTTTGCACCCAATTATACATCTGGTTTCCATGTCTGTTCCAATGACATTAATTACCAGAAAAGTTGATAAGGGAATGAGAAATCCACGGAGGATCATGAACAGCTCATAAAATTTCAAGTTCCAAATGAGTTCTCTGTTTCTGAAGCTGAATGTGTACACACTAGCTTAAAAAAGATGGCTGTTGAATGATAAATGGGTGAAAAGAATTTGTTGATTAACGTGGAATGAGGGCAAAGACTTCGTAGACCATTCTCACTCCTTGAAGAAACAGGCGACGATCCCCTTCAATCAAGACTTTTCTACTCTTCCAATTGTCTTTTCCGTCCTTCCAATTTATCGACCATACCCTAAAACCATTTTGCCTGGCCAAGGTCTTGAAATGCACGCTCCTGTGAATTGACTTTCCAAGACCACCCAAAACTGCATATATAGTAATTATATAAGGAAAAAAAAATACAATGCATAAGTTGTAATTCTTACCAAGCGGCAAGTAAAGAGAACCTTAAGTAAATGAGATATTTATTGAAAAGAAAAAAAAAATATGTACAAAAGATTGAAAGTCATTTCACCAAGGCTAACATTATGTGCTGCTTGTGTAAAATGTATATTAATTTTTTTCTTCCTTGGGGGTGGGGTATTCAGACATTGAATGAAAAGTCAAATGATGCAAGGAGGGCAACTGCCAGTTACAAAGTTGAAAATTGCTCCAAAACTCAGGCAAAACCCATGTCTTTTTTTGTTTTCTGGATTCTCAAATCACCAAATCACATTTCCTTAACTTGAAACAGGTGATCTTGATCCAAACCAATCACCCCACAACAAAGGCAAGAAAATGCGGTTCCATTTTTTTGCTTGTGATGGGAATCTATTCAAGTTGATGTCCTTCGCCATTGCTTTTTCCCTTTCTTTTGAGGCAGCTTAAAAGGACTCCAACTCTTTCTACGTTTGGAGGTCTCACAAAAAAGGCCCGATGCCAGGGCCTGCTGAAGCCACAGCTCGAATTCTTCTTCATCCTCATCCATCATTTCAGCATCCAAGTCCCATGGATATCTGCTCGAGTTTGACCGTTGAGTCTTCTCCAAGCCAACCATGTTTACATGGAAGCTTGGCCTATGGGTGTTGGGCCGACATTGCATTCCCTGCAAAGAGTTTTTATGATTTAAAATACTGGAAAGTGACTAATATCTGCTTATAATTGAATCAGTCAATATTCAAGTCATAGGCACCAACGATGCAAGACTGTCATGAGGAATTGAAAGATCCAGTCAACAGTCATTTCCATTAATGATAGTTGGAAATAATGAAGTGAACCTCAAGTCGACAGTGAGAAAAATAGTATGAAATATGCCAACATGGAAAGGCACTTTTAGCTGGAACATAGGATCTTCTCGTCCGACAATCTCCCAAGTGTGAATCTAACAAAGTGGAAAGGGCAGCAAGTGGCCTGTTTTTTTTTTGCTACCTTTATAGCTTTCCTTTCATTTTTCAGAAAGCAAATCAGATAAAATTAGGTATCTCAAAATCCATTAACATGGGATTTAGACTCAACAGCATGTTTTTATCAAGGGTATTTGATTCAGCCTTGGATTTACAAAAGGGCAATTTGGAATTTCAGTAAATTTTATATGAAGAGAAATACTTTATAGCTATTTAAGAATTATGAAAATTTCTAATTAAGAAGATTTAGATTTTCCTTTCCCAGTCAAAATAAGAACATGTATTTCTTATTTAGGAGTCCATGTCTATGATTAGTAAATGCTTGTATTCTTTCAATTTCAGCATAATAAATATTATGAATATAGGGCAGACCTTTGATTAACTTGATGAGTAAGTGGTGCTTTCATTAAGGAGTGATCCTTTAAATCCTATGAACAATAGTTAAGTTTTTTTTATACTGCTTTCTTTTAGATAACTAATTCTACTGTCTTGCATCCCAATTAATGTCTGAAAAAACCCTAAGTTCAGCAAGGCAAATGAGCTTGGAGTTGTAAATTTCACAGATCATGAAATTGTAATACTTCTTTTTTCCTTCACAAGAGTTGCAATGGCATATCTAAAAAAAGAAAACAAAATCAGCAAACACATGAAAAGGAGCTACAGACCTGACAAATGGCCCATTCTGACACATCAAAGATTTTGCTCTCAGCACAAACAAATGCACGCGGAATCTCCATCTAAAAGAAAGGAAATTGAAATGCTTAGCATAATGAACAGTTGACAAGATTACAGATCATTAAAACAACAATCACAATATAACCTCAAATGAATCTGTGGAATTATCAGACATATTTACTGCAACCTAGACAAAACAACACAAAGGAATGTACCTTTTGAGGCCTATCGAAGACCAATGTGCCTTTATATTCAACCCATCCATCTCCATCTTTGGCTTGATGATATTGGCAGCAATCCTGAAGCAAAAATTACTTATTATATATAATTTTAGATGAAAAATAGAATTGGAGAGAGAGAATCGGAAGACTGACCTGACACCATCTTGCCTTGGCCTTGGTCCTATTAGTGCACACCCATATATGTGAAATGCCACATTTGGTGCACTGTATCCGCCTGGATTCCTCAGAGCAGTAATCTGGATTATCCTGCTTATAACAGTAATAGGCTTAGAAATTGATAATATTCCTTATTATCAGTGATTTAACTCAGAACCATGTGAATTAGTTCAAAATTCAGCATGCAACTTCACATATCTGCCATACATATCGTATAGACTTGGACTTGGGAGGCAGGTTCCCAAGATTAAAGAAACCTCTTGCTACTTTGAGCAACCTTACAATGCCTTGCCAGTTTACAACTAATGAATACTCATGAGCCTAAAGTTAAAAATACCAAGTGAAACATAAAATCCCCCGGTAAATATATTTTCGTGTTTGCAAAGGGTTGCCCCAATTTATGCTTTCTCAAACAAAAATACCTTATCATTATCCTGTTCTGGTTCCATCAAAGTGTGGTTCAGAGGGTGGAGAACTGGATAAACTGACATTCAACATTTTAAAAGAAGTGATTGCTCTCAGGAAGCAATAGCGGCAAGTTAAAGAAAAGCCATTGCACCCAAGGCAGTATTCACAACTCATTGCACAAGACAAAGATGCATCAATTAAATGTTAGTTTGATAACAAGATTCCACATGGGGAACAGTCTTAGGTTATGTTTGGTATGATTTTAGCAAAATGATTTAAGTTGTTTTCTTTTTAACTTTTGACTCAAAGAAAATTCATATGATTGGTTAGAAACAACTTTTAACTTGATCAAAAGTTTGTTACAAAATAGACTCAAAATTTTTCTTTAGACAAAAGTTGAAATTTTTAACTTGTGCATTCTAACTTGCACTATTCTCCTTTCAAAAAGATAACTTCAGTCATTTTTACCAAACATACTTCTAACTTAAAGTCATTTGAACTCATTTTTATCGTGCAAGTTATTTATAAGAATATAACTTTTGAATTATGACTCAATGTCACAAATCATAATTAAAAATCAAGCCAAACAGAATCTTAGCCTCCTCCACATATGGTTGTTTTATTCATTTTTTTTTTTCATGAGTTTCACACAAATGACAAATAAAAAAAAAGAATTCCAAATATTGACTATGAGGCAGAAAAACATAATGACAAGCAACACCGCATTAATTACCTGACACGAAGTACCATGGGACTTCTGACATACGCTCCTAGTCTTAGATTCTTCCCTTCTCAGTTGCTCATCATAGTCTCTCTTCTTCACAGAATCTGACAGAACCTGTACGTTGTATCATTTTGGTCAGCAAAAAGACATAACCAACACATTCTTAGCTTTGCATGTTTCATCTCTCATTACTTACTCTATGTGAGAGAGAGACTTTCAGTGTGGATGCTTACCTCATAAGCACATTGAAGTTTCTTAAATGATTCACTTGCTAAAGGGCTTCCCATATTTTTATCAGGATGGACACGCATGGCCTGCATATTTAACAGGATAAAAAGGAAATCAGTAAGCCTACTCCCCATTCCCCACTGACCCCAGCATTTATTTGTTTTGTATTTTTTTTCCGTGGCAAGGGATAATCGATTTATACATCAAGAACAACTTGACACCACTCCATGACTTGTAGGATCAGCACGAGAATGCTATAAGAGGAACTTGAAAAGGAATGAACTATTTAATTTTTTAGGTAGGGGGGGTTGGGTGTGTGTGTGTGTGTTTTTTTTTTTTTTTTTTTTTTGGGGGGGGGGGGGGTGGTGTTGGGTTGCAAATGCAGTACTAGCAACTCATCTTGCTTACATATCACAACAATGACATTTTAACCAGCTATGGACACATCTATGCAAAATCAACATGCAGGTTTCTTGGGAAATCAAAGGACAGATGCCTATGGCGGATTCATGTATTGCCCCAAACATTGTTCTCTTTCATTTACCCAAACCAGGCCTTTTAACTGCCAGGCTGAATGTATGGATTTGTGTGCTACATTCCTAGGGTCCTATTGTAGCAAATTTTCTGGTACTAGGGTTTTTTTGTTTTGTTTAATGTGACCATTTTGAATGCTTGGTGAACCATTGTGATATCTCATTTAGTTGCACAAAACAATTTATAAGAAGATGCTAAACTATTGGGTAATGGCCCAGTAGGATTAATTTATCTATACACTTTGGCCTCTCAGAAGTGAGAAAACTAAAATGGTTACTGGTGTTAATTTTAGAAGAAAAGAGGCACTTACCTTTTTATGGTATTCCTTTTTCAAAATAGCAACATCAATTCGCTTGTGGCGAGAAAATCCCAATGCTTCATAATGATCCACACTATCTAATATTCTTTTCATCTCATTGGTTGAGCTTGTTTCTTCTACAACTACTTTTCTAGTGGAAGACTCTCTTTGGTTATTCACAACAGATGAGCTAGCAGCTGGGCTAGATGATTTGCATGGTTGCACCTTTTCAGATTCATCAACAGGAATCGAGAATTCACACTCCACAGAGAACTCATCTTCCAGAACTGTTTCAGATTCCTTATGCTCTTCAAATTGGGTGCTTTCACTAACATTATCACACCATTGAAGTAGAAAGTTTAATACATCATTTGAGAAAAAGGTGAGGTTTATTGATAGGAAAACACCATGCCATCCAACTCGAACTTTCACACAATAAATAGCATATATAGTCGCCATTAAGACCACTAGCCGTGCATGATTTAGAGAGAACAAATAGCCTGCATTTACACAATGAAGCGAATTAAATTTCCCGAAGTTGGGGGGAAAAAATCATCTACTTGCACTAGGAGCTCAACTTACCTCCAACTATAAATAATGTTCCAGTTATCCAAAAGTTAGCATACATCCATAAAATTAAAATAGCAAATAGCCCTACAATAAAAAGTCCAGGAGTGTAGCCCAAATACTGAACAGCAGCTCCTGCAGCTCCCTGAAATATTGAACCCACTGTCAGTGGCATTCTAATGAAATTTCCTTTTTTAGAAAATTCACTTGAATCACAATCCCCAACAAAGCCAATGTATCTAAAGGCCTTGTTGGTTTATAGAAAACCCATCACCTCCAACCACCTTTTTAGTGATATTTTTGTTATAAACTACACTAACTTTCAGATCCACGATTATTAATGAACTCAAATGCTTAATGTCAAAAATTGATAATGCATGGAAGCAATCAAAAGCTGAAAGCAGTACAGTTACATGATCACAGCTTTAAAATCTATCATCCTCCCTTCCCCCCCTGGCCAGAAAAATAAATAAAATAAAACGAATAGTGGGCTAATTTAGAACTAAATGTGGGAGCAGCTGAAAGTGGACAAATGAGAAGGTTGTGAGCATAAAGACATCACCACAGCATTAAAGCTCTGTCATTTTCTCCCCCAAGAGAACAAATGAATTGGAGGCTAATTTAGAACTAAATGAGATCAGGAGCTTCAGGCACTAAACCTATAAACATAAGCTTCAAAAACCTCTTCAGTTTGGATAATAATTACTCTATATTTGTTGAATTTAAAGTCTTAAGATTTTGCACTTCCTGAAAGGAGGTAAGTGTTCTTCTAGTCTAGGTTTACCTGTAACTAAAATTTTAGATTTATTGCTAGTCAATCCCAGTTACATGCACAAACACTCCTCTGAGACTTCAGCTCTATTAAGTTCTTATTTTATTTAACCAGGTATTGAGATCTGAGCTTACACTTGAACCTTTTCTTCTATAATCTCTCTCTTAATCTGGTGAATTTCAGTCAGTAAGAGAGTTGTGGGATACTGCATCACTAGAGTGGCATGCCAAATTGGTGATTGGGCTATGTAGGATTGATTCATGGTCAGGTTCCTAGCCTTTCAGGATCCAATTCATTAATTTTTTAATTCGGTTTCATGAAAAACCCACAGGAGCTTATACCACATTTGTTGACAAACTAGTTTCGAGATTGGTATCATCAGGGCAGATAGCCAATAACCTTGCATTGTACAAAAACATAAATTAAACTCCACATTGTTATCAGTGATTTTAATCACCCTCCACCTGATATTCAGATGCTAATTAGTAGACTATCTAAGATTACTGACATCTTGATTATGCCACAATATAAATTTGAACACCATCATACAACTCAAACATTGATAAATCGGGAAATGCATATTCAAATGATTGGATTACTAAATAAAAATAAAAATAAAAAAATGATAACGACATGATCAGAATAAGAATCAGGTGCAAACAACAACAGAAAGTTAAAAGGCTAAAATAAGAGAACATACCATACAAAGTAGTACATAAAGCAAGCAAGACATTGAAGTGAGACTAAGGAAGCAACTCCACATTATAAGAAGCAAAGCTGCCGAACCCAGTTTGATAACAGAATTAAAACCCCTCGTAGCGCAATCTTTCCAATAAATCAACATAAAACGCATCAACCTCCCAAATCTTGCACATCCACTGCACACCATAGGCCAATGCCTCTCTATAAACACTCCGATCTTGTCCCTCAAACACCCCACTGCAGTTTTCACCCGTGAATAGACATGTTTCTGCGTTTGCAACCATTTCCACCCTTGCTTAACCAGCCCAATATCCTCCATTATCAAATTTCTAACTATATAACTAACTCCACAAACACATAAATAAACACAACCTACAACCTAAATAAGCATCTAGATCTTCATATACTACAATCTATTCATATCTCCATAGATGTTACCCCAAAAGCCTCTATCTCTCACACAATGTGAAGCTAAAACATGAATGCTATCCATAGTGAGAGAGGCTTGATCTACCAAAATTACCATAAAGCAACCTTGATCGGAGAGATTTCACAGGTTTCTCGAGGTTGCAAAGAGAAACAAGTGAAGTGAAGGCTCCTATTCTAGTAGTGGGAGATGAAAAAGGAGAAAGACACTCATGAAAAAAACAGTAAAATCCATCAAGTTCAACACTAAATTTTGCTTCACATGTACGTTTTCAAAAAAGCAAGATCAACCCAAATTATTCTCCTTTTTTATTTTTGACACTAATGTCTTTATCAATGACCTCTCTCTCAAGACAGAACACAAGGCCAAAAAAGAAAAAATAAAAAAGACCCAAAAGAGAAAGAAGTCAGGAACTAACAGTAACTGTATTAGGGTGCCATAAAAACACCATTTAGATCCCAAAAACTCAGAAAATAACAAGAAAGATTCAAACTTTAACCAGAAGAAGAAGAAACAACAACCGGGCACAGTTGTGTTTGGTGGGGTTCACATAATAGAGGGCTAAAACTTAACAAAAGACCACAAAACTGGGATTATTGCAAGAAATACTAGAATGGGTTTCTTTAAAAGAGAGATTCCGAAGAGAAGATAATGATCGTTTGGCTTTGGAGGTGAAGAAAGACAAGAGAAACCCTAACTTTTTTTTCTTTTTTACCAAGTGCAGAGAGAGCTCGTGAAAAAGAGACAATGAGTTTCAAAAAGTTTCAAAAAGTGAGTTTTTTTATTAAAGTGGAGAAAGAAAAGAGGAGTTAAGATTGCAAGAAGCGAATGTGAGAGAGACAGAGAGAGAATTTACTTTTGGCATTGCGTTGTGTTTAGGATAGAAGAATTGGATGAGTGTTGCTTAGCATAATAATGATTCAGTGGGACCTACTTTTAGTCTTTTTTTTTTTTTAAATGGTTAATGGATGAAATAGTTTTAATAGAATGCATCCGTTTGCAGGATAGTTGTTGTAGTTAACGAATTAACATCGAGAGCTCGATTTTAGTCACTTTTGTGTTGGGCTTCAATGGGGGAGGTTAGCTTTTGTTTACACCCATTTTAGACCAAATAGGGTTTGATGGGTTTTCGGCAATTGAGCTCTAGGGCTTCTGATATTTGTCAGCTTCCTTTCATTCAGCCCATGGCATCTTGTATATACTACCTATCTAACCCGAGCTTTGCTCTAGATTATAGGTTTTTTTTTTAAAAAAAATAATGGGTAGGTAGGCTACTTTGATGTATTTTTTTATATAAAAAAATTTAAAATGTAAATCAAAAAGTTAATGCAAGTATCTAATTAAATAATTCGATAACCATCTATGTAAATAAATAAATAAATAAGTCATTAATAATAACCAAAAGAGAAATAAAAAAAATTAAGAGATGAATGTAGATCAAGATATTCAATTACACAAAACAAGATATTCTCCTGATAGGTTCACTGAACTTGTTTATTTAAATCAATAAAAAATAGATTCACATCGTAAAGAACTTATGGCTTAAAAGATAAACACAAATGAAAATGGACTCAATATGCACACGCCCTAAAAAATATTACGTAAGGCCGAACACATAAAAAATATTATTTTAAAAAGAATATTTTTATTTTGAAAACTAAAGTTTATTTTTATAAAACAAAAAAAAA
>Ga0325403_1003847_pt1 | contig 13809 bp, 2 predicted proteins | sample PopdelMetagenome_19_FD_205665 | JGI IMG/M metagenome (GOLD analysis project Ga0325403, IMG submission 205665) | Populus deltoides microbial communities from Bellville, Georgia, United States - Xylem-PdKOR-R4 | ecosystem: Host-associated > Plants > Phyllosphere > Stem > Wood/Secondary xylem...
TTTTTAAAAAAATCATTAAGAACAGAAACGTAGTCTCATTTAACATTTAAAATGACTCGAGAATCACTAAATAAAAAAAGATACATACCCGAAGCATATTATAGTATTGACATGGAGGTTCAGACTTCCACATAAATACATGTCATTATTTCTCTCAATTTTTCTGCAGAAATATATTCTTTACATATCATCCGTGCTGGCTGGCAACATTCCTTCAAAAAAGAAAAAAAGAAAAAGAAAAAAAAAGCCAAATGTGTGCTTAATAACTTGTTTGTTTTTTTATTTCAAATTTTTTTTAAAAGAAATTATATTTTTTAATTTTTTTATCTTAAATTAATTTTTTTAATGTTTTTATATTATTTTAATATATTGATATTAAAAATAATTTTTTTAAAAATAAAATATATTATTTTGATATATTTCTAAATAAATAAATAAAAATAATTAATATTATTTATAACAAGATGAATGCATCTCTTATAAGGTTTTAGAGAGAGTGATGGATAGTTTATTTGCCTATTTTTTAAATTATTTTTTAATAAAAATTTAAATTAATAATTTTAATATGCTGATATTTTAATTAAAAAACATGTTACGCGTTCGTTAGCTTGTTGTGACCTGTAAAGACGGTGATTGGGGTAGTTGACAAAGTAGGTATTAAAGCCCTTAATTGCAAATTACAGACAAGCTTACCATGACAATTCAGTTCGTAACTTATTGAATGGTTGTTTATTACTGGTTGGAATTATAGCTATGGTTGTTTTTTAAAGTGTTTTTTATACTGGAATATACTAAAATAATATTTTTTTATTTTTAAAAATTATTTTTAAAATCAGCGCATCAAAACGATATAAAATATATAAAAAAATTAAATTTTAACAATTCTTTTTTAATTCCGTGTTTCTAATGCTTCTTATAAAAGAGCTTCACTTTTTTAAGGTTATAATTGACAAGTTGTGTGTCTCGTAAAAATAATAATATTATTAATTTATTTATAAACGTTCCATTTTCTTTTTTGAAAATATAAAACGAAGAATAAAAGAATATCAAGCAATTCATTCTAAAACTATTATTTATCAAGCTAGATTTTAGTCTATGTGGCCATGAAAAACCACACAACACTTAAAAAAAAAAATTAGGAAACCGGAATAATTATAAAAATCCTAATATAGTTTGATGATGTTTAAACGTTATACTTTGAAAATTTACAACTTTTTTCTTGAAATTTAATTCATTAGTCATAGTTTACATCATCGAGTTGATATTTCAAAATAAATCAATAAAAAATAACAAAATTATCATTATATTTAATTTAATGTTTATAAAACCTTACATTAAATATTACAACTTTATCGTTGAATAAAACAAAACATAGTGAATCCTGAGGGGTAACTAAACTGGTCAGATCTTGGATTTGTTCTCTAATAATCACGAGTTCGAATCCCCTCAAGATCACTGAAGGCTTACATGTAGGGGCAAAGCCATAATTTTTTCGTGTCCTAGGCTATTAAATAAATATATAAATATTTTTTAAGATCAATTTTTAATTCATGTATATGAATTTTTAAAGTTAACATTAAAGTTTTAATTCAAATATATTATTCAAAATATTAAAAAATAAATTTGAAAGTATATAAAATTGAAGTAAAAGTAAAAATAAACCTGTTATTGAAGTTGCATCCTTTGAGATTGTAACAACCTCTCAACCGGGATAAAATAACAATCTCATGTCAACTGGAAAACAAATTAATTAAATTTTTTCGCTCTCTCAATTCCTCCTTCCTTCACTTAATTCTTCCTTAGATTAGTGTTTTATAAGTTGGACTTTGTAAGTTTACAAGGTTATTCTCTCATTTTTCTTATTTTTTTTCTTCAGATTTTTTTTTTATGTTTTTCCCTTACTTTTTTCTATTTCTCTCTCGCCTTTTCTTTTCTTTCTTTTCCTATTCTGCTTCTGCCCAGTAGGCAATATATAAAAGGAAGGAAGAGCTGATTTGTTTTATTTTTTAATAGTAAATAACCATTTTACCCTTAATGAGTCGTTTTGCTTTTATTAGACCGTTCTTCTTCTTTTTTTTTCTTAGCACTACCAAGCTCCATTCATCCTAAAATTTTAACTAAATTTTATTCAATATATTTTAAGATCCCTTGTAAAATTTCAGTTCAATCTGATGGTCAGATTGAAACTTATGTCCAATAATGTAAAACTGGTCAAATTATAATTTTTCATCAAATTTATGAATTTCTCTAAAACTTCTGAAATTTTAACCTAAGCTAAAACATCATATCAAAAGACTCCATGCAAATTTTCAGAATTTTTTGGAAATTCAATCGAGAATTACGAATTTGTTTTATATAACACTAGTAAAAAATATTGATAAAATCTTGAACTTGGTTATAGCTCACCCAAGCCTTTAACATGCCTCCGCCCTTACTTACATGTTTGTTCACTTTATAACCCTTGAAATTAATCAAGGTATACACAAACTGACCCGAACATTCACATTAATAATAATAATAAAAAAAACAAAACATAGTCATCAATCCCTTAACCCAACAACAATAAAAATCCCAATGATCACTGTATCTATTAAATCAATCTTGATTTCTATTTTCCAAAATCAGATCATTTCAATTTCAATTTCAGATCCTTTTTCTTTCTTGGCAACCAATCAATCCAGGTTGGCATGAAAGCCTCTGTCTTTTCAATCAATCCGATTGATTATGTAGAGGAGATTGACTCAATCGGTTAGATTTTTTTGTGTGGTTTCTTCTTTAGGCAAAAAAAGACAAATAGGATATACAGAGTCACATGGAATGGCAACACTGCACAAATATAAATACTAGAAATCCATTGAAAGATGTATAAAAAAGAGTAATTATTGTGTTGGTTGTTGCAATAATGCTACAAATTAATGTTTTGCTGTAAATATCTATAATATCTCAACAATATAATTTGATGTAGAGCTTTTAATTTTTAGTTGGGGATTTCAAGTTCAAACTCTAAAAATTCTGTTTTGTTTTTTTAATTTTAGATGATTAAAAATTTTCATTCATGATTTTTTTATATTTGTTTTTTATGGGATAATCCTGATTTCATGATCCAGATCATAAATTTTGAAGATTAACCTAGTTTAACTTTAATCTTGTATTTTAAGTATACTTCAATATTATGTTACTGAGACTTGATTTTCATGATTTTTTCTTTTGCTTTCTTTCTTATGTGGTTATCATAATCTTATATCATGAGTCACATGTTAGTCGAGTTTGTCGTGGCATGCACGATGTCGAATGACATATCTGGCTCTTGAATTGAGAGGGGTTTTGGATGTGTTGTAATAAATCATAAAAAAAAATTATGTTTTGAAGAGTTCTGGAGTTGCTACCTAGTATTATGGTCACTATGAAACCTAATGGTCTGCGAAAGTCTGGGTAAGGAGACTAGTTGTGTATGAGAAATACGCATCACACCCAGTACACCCTACCTAAGGTAAACCACATTATTGATTTTTTTTGTTTTTTTTCTAAGGTCATGTTTCTATTTGTTGTTCTGTCTAAAGTTCAAGAAAGGTTCTTCTTAGGAAAGAGATACTTTTCTTATTAGACTAAAACCTAACCGTTCTAAATTCCAAAAAAAAGAGAGTAAAATTCATATCCTAAAATAAATAAATAAACATATTGATTTTTGTGGTGTTTTTAAGATTTTTTCCAAATCCTAATGGATAATTACAAATTTGTTATGATACCCATCAATTGACTTTTGAATTTTTCAAAATATGATAAAAATAAAATATTTATTTTTTGTTTTATAAAAAACATGCATGAGATTTTTTTTAGAATTTGGTCGTATGCACACAAATAAAAATATATTTTTATATTTTTTAAATAATATTTTTTTTAATTTTTTCTGAAATCTTAAAGAAAAAAAGATATATTTAATATCGGGTTAGTATCATATAATATAAGTTTACAACCAAATATTAAATGAAAAGGATGGAAAACGCATGAGGTATTCACAAATAAATTTAGAATGGTCTCTGAATTTTTTCAAAATTTTCAGAAATTATTTGAGGTCTTTTTTGCAAAAGTATATAAAAAAAACAAATATTGCTGGAAAATCAGTAGGGTGTATTTACCAAACACATCCTTAACTAAAAATCAAAGGCTTAAAAAATGTCTTAAGGCCATGTTTGAAAAACACACCTTAAGGACAAAATATTTAATTTTTTTTCTTTGATAAAAATTGAACTTGTCAAACACGATTTTAAGCTAATGGACTTAGCCCAGCTATGTGGACTAGGCTTCTTGGCCCAAATCCCAAACCTAAAAACACCATCTAGAATCATAAATGAAAAATTGAAAATTAAACAAGGTTTTTTTTACTTGAATCTAATCAAGAACAATAAAGAACAACATAAAAAACCTAGAAATGTGAATTTTAATTTAGACTAGATTACATCAAATTGAAGGCACATAGACATGTAAAAACATTATTTAAACAAGTATACGAGGTTGGATCATCACAATGAACACCTAATTATCACAATTAATTGATTTTATACAAAGAATAAAACAAAAGAGCCAAAAGATTAAATGCCATGATTTTGATGTTTTTAAGCCATTAGGGCCCTAAATTAATGATCAACAAGCATGCACACATATGCAAGAACCAATAAATGATAAATAAAACAAAGACATGTAAATCAAGAACCTTAGGCAATTTTCAATGTACGAACACTAAACTCAGAAATGCCCATTAAGTGTTCAACCTAGAAACAAGCATTAAGAACCCAGAAAATAGCCTAAACCTAACAACCATAACTTGTTTGAACTATCAAAATAATAAGAAACAAAAAAACAAAAGCAAAATAGTAAGTAAAGTCTATATTATCCACAACAAACCAAAAACACATTTCAACATTGTTCCATTAGCTATATTTTATATTCTTAACAATAAATCACATGTATTTAGCTTAAGCAAACTCAGTCAACCACTAATAATGACCTAACAAAAAAAAACCCACCTTTTTAACACATTATGCCTTTATTAAACATCTTGGAACATTAAGACATGCTAAAATGTGTCTTGCTAAAATGTGTCTTAAATTGCCATTTATCACTTCAATAACCATCTTAAACATCAAACTAAGCCCCAAACAAAACTTGAACATGCATATACATACTAAATCAAATCGTAACTAAGCAACTAAAAAAGATCAAATAAAGAACTTATTGCATCGAAAGTAACAAGTAGCTTAAAAGGGAATGCATAATGAGCATCCAATGCAAACATTTAATAAACAGAATGAAATTGGAGGGGGTGTGCTCATTTAGCTTTAACCCCCCCCAATTAAAGTTGGAAACATACATTTTTTAACAACAATGCCTTTTAACTAGGGATTTCTAAAAAGACTTTGGAATTGTAATGGTGGCTTACTAAAGGTTTTCTGTTGTTTGTCTTGGTTGGTTCATGGTTTGGCTAAGGATTTTTGGGTGTGGCAGTGTAAGGGTATGTGTTTTCCACGTTTCTTCTGTCATGGCTTTTGACATAGGTTTTTAAAGGGCAATGAGGATGATCCAGAGGGCAATGAGGATCATCTAAAGGCCATGAGCTGGACAATCCTCACCCTTTAATGTTTAAGAACAAATCTCAACCATCCATTGAGGCTTAAGATTAGCCTTTGCAGCGTTTGAAAGCTGACAATGAGAGTACATTGGCTAGTTTTTGTTATTTTCTGGCAAACATGACTGTTGGGGTGTGAATTTTAGCCTCTTGTAGTAGTGCCTCCAAGGCTATGAAAAAGCCTTTGTTTTGTCTAGGTAAAAGTATAAAAAGCAGGGTGTGAGGAAGTATGTTTCTTGTCTTGTTTGGGGGAAGAGATAAGGAAGAAATAGGCATTGCAAGGTGGCAACAGAACCAAGCTTTTTTCAGGATTTTTTGAGGAAGAAGATCAACAGTGGCCAGACATCAAGTCATCTGGCCCCCTTTTAAATTTTTTTGCCCAGGATTAAACAAAACATCATCATTTTGAAACAAAACAAACCACTTTGATCAAGACACACCATTTTATTTAAATGAAATGACATCATTTTGATAACTCAATGTTAATTAGGGTTTTAATTTTCCTTTTTGATTTGAGCTCTCAATCTTTTAAATTTGTTCAATTAAACCCTCGATTTATCCTGATTTTATGAATTAATTCAATTTTACCTATGTGAAATTTCAAAAGGCCCATTTAATTTTAGCGTGTTTTTCAATATGATCCCTAGTCTTGGATATTTTTGATTTCATCCTTAATTGACCCTTACAACTCCTAATTCTTTCAATTCAGCCCCTGTTTTATTCAATTTCGATCCCTATATTTCTTGCTCCTTTCGCATCTTGATCCTTAGTCCTGAATTCCTACAATTAGGCATTTAATTAACCCTCAAACTTTGATTTTTTGCAACATCACCATTGATTTCATTTGATTGAGTTTGTAAAAATTAAATTTGGTCATCTAAAATTTCAATCTTATTAATTAAACTCAAATTAGGCTTCCAAATTTATTTTTTCACCAATTAAGTCCTTAATAAAATTAGTTTGATCGATTAAAAATCTAATTAAGTCCTTGCGTTTAATTATTTTAATTTCAACACAAATTAATTCCTAAAATTAATTAAATCTTTAATTATGTCCATGATTAAATCAAATCAGCCTATTAAAAATATAGTTAAGTCTCCAGGCTTAATTTTTATGCAAATTCATTCGATATTCACTCAAGTTAACCTTGAATTTGCATTGTTTTTTTATTTTTAGGTCCTTTGAGGTTACAATTAAATTTCCAATTTTGTATAAGATTCTAGTTTGGTTCCTTCATCTCTCGTTTATACATTTAAATCTCTCTTCGGCTTGTTCTTGCTAACTATATCACTTGTCTTTTTTTTTTATTATTATTGTTTAAAAGAAAAGGATAATTTCAAAGGAACCTGAAATTGGGTTATGAAAAAATTATTTCAGGTTGACTTGAGTTTTTTTTCTTGATTTTTTTTAAATTGATTTTATTTTCAGTTTCACATTTTATCATTTAGTTTGCTTGAGAGTTGACTTCCATTGTTTTATGTGCAAGCTTTCCCAGTCTCATGACCAAGCCATGAATTTGGCATGCTCACTCAAGTCAAGTTTTTTTTTTTTATCCTTTTTAAAATTGATTTTTTACAATTTATCCTTCAACATTTTCTTAGCTGATAATTGAGCTTCAAATTTCATTGATTTTCCTTTTTATGAGGTGATATCGTTCTCATTTAATTTTTCTTTATTATCAAGATCGTTGATATCTTTTATGAATATTTAGAGCATACCTTTTCATAGTATGAGCAAGAGTTCATTTTTTTTATTATTCATTGTCAATTTTTTGTCTTTTGCTTTTTTTTATAATCATATTATTAAATTACCTAAACTTATCGAACCCATTCGAGTCAATGACCTAGATTTCAAATTTTTCTTACTCCTTTAAAAATGATATCATCATCTGAGTATTTTTTTATGTTAGAAAAAATATGACTTGTCTTGTGGCATAACACAAACCTTCTATCTAGTATTTTTCTATAAAATGTACTATTAGTCTCGAATTGCTTAAGATTTGTTTGGTCCTATTATAAGTATAAGAAAAGTATCCTTTTGGTTGATTACTAGATAGTTGGGTCACGCTCATATCCATTTTTTTAATGTAAAAACAAAATATTCAAGCACTTTTAGTGTAGTTTTTAGTAGCAAGAAAAATCTTAATCGTTATTTGAACTAAAAACACATTGTGATAATTTTAATGTGAGTGTAAAAAACATAAAAATAATACAAAGCTTCCATATTTTAGAAGGGAATCTTCAGAAGTGCCATCAAATCTGGCTTTATTGATTTATCTTGAAGCCTTCCAGCCTCAGAACTTGTCTAACTCGGGTTTCAAATCAAATCTCGTGGGTGTTGACTTGATATGACATGGTAAACTTGACGGATTAAAAGACAACATGGAAAACCAATAAATTACATGCGTTGACTAAAAAAAATCAAGACAACTTCTTATTTTTGTAAATATGGAAGTAACAATATTTTGAATCGATTCAGGTCAACTCATTAGACTCATGACTCAGGTCATATACCCGAATAAGTTTGATACGTTTGATTTTTTAAAATTAGTTTTTATTTAATTATATGATAAAAAGAGAGAGACAATCATAGTATTTAAGATTATAGAAATTTTTTTTCAGAATATTAGCAATCTTTCTATCTACACAACCCATCATAATAATTTCTTTTAAAATAACATTTTGGTAGTTTTAACGTGAGCATATTAAAAATAATATAAGAACAACACACCACTTGTGCATTGTCATACAAAATTTCTTGTAATATGTTTTTGAAGACACGTGGATGAAAGACAACAATTACTTTTTTTTAAAAAGATTAAATAATGGAGAGCTACATAAAAATATAGCTTGTTGAATAGGAAATGTCATAAAAAATAAAGTAAAAAGCGAACAATGTGTAATAAAATAATATCATATATGTATATTTTAAATTATTTAATTTTAATGAATCTAAATTGAAAAGAAAAGAAATCAAAGGCCTTAAAAAAAAAAGAGCCTAGACACTTAGGCCTGGCCCATAAAAAAAAAAAGCTAGGTGCACATGTGCCTTTAAGCATATTGTTTAACCGTTTTTATTTATATATATAATAAAAAAAGAAATAAAAAGGACGACGTGTTGTGCGTAGTGAAAACTACATGTCACCTTCTAGTATGATCACGAGTGGCTAGAAAGTCGGATGTCGACCTATTTGATACAAAAAAACTTTTCAACCATTTGCTCACTTAAAAACACATAAGAAACCTAAAAGACCTCAATAAAGTCGTTAATAACCTAAAATCAACCTTTACTCACATACAAAAGAAAACCTAGTCGCATTCAAAAATATTCTAGGGCATCAATCTACCTTTTCCACTAAGATGAAGGGTTAAAAATACTATAATTAAACTCCTCTTACTAAATGGAATTCAATGGCACAAAGAAAAACTTTTTTGGTGGCTGAATCATGGGCAACTGACCCACATCCTTTCACTCTCCCTCATTTCTTGGCGACTCTCACCCCTCTAAAACTCAAAAACTAAAATATAAATAAAATAAAGTTTTGAACTAAAATATAAAATACCTCAAGAAACATTGACAAAAATGAAGAAGTAAAAAACTTTAGGGACTAAGATAATAAGGGAAAACTACATTAAGCATCCTCTAATTTAGTCATTGTTTCACTTTACCTCTGTTCTCTTATAAATTACACCCTACATCATCACATTGGCACACCAAAAAATAGTGATTATAAAACAAAACTTTCACCCATCCTCTCTCTTTCTCATTTTCAATTTTCTCATTTTATGGCAGAAGTGTGAAGTTACTAAGATCCATGCTTATAATTTCACCTCCATCAATGTTCAGCCACAACTTTGAAAAGTTCCTGCACTTTTTTATCTCAGAATAACATTAAAATCATATCATAGATTATTTTTTTTATCTTTTTTTTTAAATATAAATAGATAGTTAATTTCAAGATAGACTGTAATATTTATTGTTATTTATGTTTTTTATACAAATATAATCTTTATATTGGTATTGTCATCTAAATAAATACTATATTTTTCTATACAAGCTTTATCTTTAACTTTCATTATGCTATTTTTTTCTCATAAATGGAAATAGCTTCATCTTAATTTGTTCAGGGACTCTGTATTTTGACCAATAATGTTGGGATTGTCGCACGTCAGAAAACCCCGCGGCGTCAGTGTCCCGGCCTGCCTGGTGATTTTTCTCTCTGTTATTGGAATTGATCTTGTTGGGAGTCGCCACCTAGTATTTAATTGAGGGTTACTAGGAAACCCAGGTATACTGGTCTTGTCAGAGATCCGCGGGTAAGGGACTGCTTGTGGTTAGGGAAGGTATTAGCACCCCTAACGCACCCTACCTGAGGTAAGCTGCTTCGTGGCTGTGATGTGTTAAAGAAGTTTTAAAATTTTTTTCTTTTCATCAGATTTTAGAAATACAACTTCCGTACAAGTTTGTACTTCTACACCATGATCCAATCAAAATATTAAATCCTTCTTTATTCTTGGCAGTTTTATCCTAAAAAAAATATATATCCATAAAAACAACATTCAAGCACACACATACATTTTTTTACTATATTTTTTCTTTTCTTTTTGTTTTTTTCTTCTTTTTTGTTTTTTTCTTTTCTTTTTACATCCACAATACAAATTATAATATTCAAAAAATAAATAAAAATTACATCAAATAATCCAAACTTTACAAAACAGTCCTCAAAACTCCAGGAATTGCAAAGGAATTGCTTCAGGAAATGCAGAAATTCATGCAGGAATGCTGGCAGCGCGTGTTCCAACGCGTCGCCGTTCCTGGCGGTGCGTGGTTTCACGCGCCGCCGTGATATGCCGGAAAACGGTGGGTTCGGCTCAGCTTCTGCTCCTCTCCTCTTCTCTGCCGGTGGTGCCAATCACTATCACCTGCAAAAAGAACACAAACGCAACAACAAGCTGTCCCCTTTCCTTCTCGGTTTTTGGTTTTAGATCTGCTTCGGTTTCTTCTCTTGGATCTGTCCCGTTTCTCTGCGTCATCTCTTCTCTGTCTCAGGTCGCCGGTAAGGAAGGGGAATGGACAAGAGGGAAGAACGGTGGCTGAGAGGGAGGCTGGCTCCTGTGGAGGCCGATCTGCGGGGAGATGAAGGAGAGAACGGGGATGGCCGGGCGTTCACGATCTGGCAGCTGGTTCAGGAGCATGGGCTGTTGGGTCTGTCGCGTGGGCAGAAACTGCCACCGCTGAGGTCGGTTGAAGGAGAAAAGGCTGGATCTGCAGGCGCCGGCTGTTGTGGGGAGGAGCTGCTGCTGTTGTGGTGCTTGCTGGAGGCCGGCGTTGATGGAGAGGCCGGTCTGTGTGCAGCTGAGTGGGAGCCGTGAGTTCTGCTGATGGCTAAGAGAAGGAGAAGGAGAAGGAGATCGGCTGCTCCTGTGGTGGGCTCCGTTCGTTGAAGGTTGAAGACGCTGGGGAAGGGAAGATGAGGGAAGGAGCTGGCTCTCGGCCAAGGAAGCGCGAGAGAGCTTGGTTTTCGTCTGTTTGGCAGAAGGCAGCGGCTTGTTGGCTGATGTCCACGACGGCTGTAGAAGGAAAGACCTGCTGGTTGAAGGAGGCCGTGGGTCGGAGGAGATGGGGATGACTTTGCCGTCCTCTGGTCGGCGGAGATGAGGCTGTAGCTGGAAAAGGGGAGATGAGGAGAATCGGCTGGTTAAGTTTTTTGGCCGAAGGAGAGGAGAAGAAAGTCTGTGTGCAGAGAGGGCCGGTCTGTTTGGCCGAGAGTGAGAGTAACCAAAGGGAAGATGGCCAGAGCCTAAATGGGGGCCGGTTCTTCTTTGAGAAGATGAAAGGTTGGCTTTTCTCTTTGGCCGAGAGGCAGTGTCCCTTTGCTGGTGAGAGGGGAGGTTTCTGGAGATGGTTTTTGGGTCAAAAGGAAAAGGAAATCAGGGGCTCCCCGGCTGAAGGTTGTAGATGAGAATGAAATGGGGTAACAGTCATGGCTGAGAGGGGATAGGTTTCGGCTGCGGTTTTGGAAGGAAAATAGAGTGGGAGCAGAATGGCTGCTCTGGTTTAGTTTCAAAGAGAGGGGGAGCAGCGGAGAGGGGAAGGAAATGGTGGAACCGTTTGGGTCAGCAAAATAAAGGCCACCGGGGGGTTGTGTGTAGAGAAGAGAAAAAATCTCTGGTAGGCGGCGGCGGCTGGGTGTGAAAAAGATAGGTTTAGGGTTTCTCTTCCCTCTTTTTTTTTTCAAAATTGCCCCCCCTCCTCCCCTTTATCTGAAATTGTAGGCTATTTATAGGCAAAATATTTTTTCGGGCTTCAAAATTGGTCCCTCAAGTTTTGTGTTTGACCCTTAATTTCAATCAATTCACTTAGTAAAAATTAAATTGGGTCTTTTAAAATTTCGATCTTTTCAATTAAGTCCAAATTAAATTCCCAAACTTAATTTTTCACCAATTAAGCCCTCAAATTAATTTGACCCGCTTAAAGTATAATTAAGTCCTTGCACTTAATTAAATCCTTCAATTGGACCTAAATTAATTCTTAAACATAATTAAAATTCAATTTGGCCCATGATTAAATCAAATTGGCCCATTAAAAATTTAATTATGTCATTGGACTTAATTTTATGCAAATTCGTCCAATACTCATTTAATTTGACCTTTGAATTTGCATTTTTCTATTTTTGGGCATAACAGGGTACAATTAGGCCTTGAAATTCCTCCGAAAATTGCAGCTTGATTTTCACCTATTTTTGTAGCCTTTCTTGGTCAGCTTTCTCCGCATTGCCAGCCTTTATTTTATTTTTTTTATTTTGAAAAAAAATGAATTTTGGGGAATCATCCAAAATTGGGTGATGACATGGATCATGAAGAATTAATATTATGTTTTTGACCAATAATATTATATATTTTTTATAAATATAATGTTAGGAAGACATCAAAGAATTTTTTTTTATTAATGTGGATGTTCAGGTCGGCTTGCATGTATCTCGATTAATCTCACGAGTCCTGAAACTAACAATTATATAAATTTTTAATGATTATTATATTAATAATCAATTGTTGGGTTCAAAAAAAAAATTATTTCTTTATTAACAAAGTCATTGCACTTGAATTCCAATTCAAGCCATCACTATCTGGAGATGTAGACATGTAGAAAGTAATGGACGGTGATGAAAGTGGAAGGCAGTCCTCCACTTAGTTTTGTTTTATTCCTTTTACTCTTTCAGCTTTTTTACTCTTTTATTTTTTGATGATTTAATTAAAAGTATGAAAAAGATATATACTAGCTTGCATTTTAAAAAGTATAGAAAAGGTGATCCAAAATTTATTTATTTTATTTTTAAAAAAAAACTTATGTAGTTTAAAATTAGAAAAATAGCTACAATGTAGCTTACCCTAACACTCACAACAACACACATTACTATGACGTTTCTATTATTCGATTTATTTAATTTAAATTATGTTCTTAATCATATTTTAAATTCAAATAGTCAATAGTACAACACAACCGTTTGATGTATTTAATTTAAGCCGGGCAAGCTCTTTATTATACATGAATGGACAATAGTGTTTTATTTCATCCTAGATAATGCTCAACCTAACTTATAATTGCACTTGTTTAGGTTGATTTTCTAGTCGAATTTGTATTTTTGTATCAACTTAATTCATTAGTTAAATCAATTCATGACTCATGTCTTATTTCGGGTGATTTCTGAATCAATTTTTAAAATTATAATAATTATTATTTTTGTTTTTAAATTGATCTAGGTCACTTAATGATCAACTTGACCCAAATCTTACCCTAAGTTACCTCTTGAGTTAATTTTAAAATTATAATAATAATTTTTTTATCTTTACATTAATTCAGGTTAATAATCAATTGACTAATGACTCGGGTCTTGTCACGGGTCGACTTTTAAATCAGGTTTTAAACCATGTTAATAACTATTTTTATCTTTTTTATTTAAATAAATAAAAAATTGTTAGTTAAACCTTTTTTTATGTCAAAGATCAAATAGGTAGTCCTCACTTAAATATTTTTTCAGGTAATGTTTAGTTATTATTTTAGAATAAAAAATATAAAAATAATAAGTATAAAAATATATTTAGTTAAAAAGATAAAAGATAAAAAAAATATAAAATCTCTCACTTATTATTATTTTTTTTCTTTTTCTAGAGACATATAATAGAGTC
>Ga0325403_1003848_pt1 | contig 13808 bp, 12 predicted proteins | sample PopdelMetagenome_19_FD_205665 | JGI IMG/M metagenome (GOLD analysis project Ga0325403, IMG submission 205665) | Populus deltoides microbial communities from Bellville, Georgia, United States - Xylem-PdKOR-R4 | ecosystem: Host-associated > Plants > Phyllosphere > Stem > Wood/Secondary xylem...
AAAATTTTGACAACGATAGTAAACAAACAAAATAAAATTAAAAAAACCCATGATAACTTGGAAAAAAAACATCAAAAGTATGTAAATGGATAAAAATAACAGATAAAAAAACTTATGATAACTTGGAAAAAAACATTGAAAGTAAGCTGGGTAATAAAAGGAGAGTCAACTTGTGTTAACCCGCAAAACATGTGGCCTAGGTTATGAGATAGGATTAACCTGATAGAAAAGAAATTTAAGAAAACCACAAAACCTTTTTTATTTTATAAAACGAATGTTGAACAATGTAATTAGAAAAAATAATAATAAGATAAAAATAAAAGAAGATTTCAGTTTACATTAACTTTTCAAACCTGTAACCCGAGTTATTAAACTGAAAATACCATACATGAAAAATGATGAAACTCAATCCCTAACAAATAAAGCATTGAATAATAAATTATCACTATTATCACTATTTTCATTATCATTATTATCACTATTACTATTATTACTAATATCACAGCTACTACTATGATTACTATTAGTAATAAATAATAAAATCATCATCATCATCATCATCATTATTGTTATTGTTATTATTATTAGTATAATTATAATAATCATTATTATTATTGTTGTAACCCAATTTTGGATCTACCAAGATTTTCTCAAATGTTATTTTATTTATGTTATTCTTTATAAAAATCAAAAAAAAAATAAGAAAAAGTTTAAAAATTCAAAAATATATTTTTCTCGAGTCAACAGCATCTTTCCATCAAAATCGAGTCTACCGGGTCAATACGGGTCAAACCATGTCGATCAGGGTAAAAAAATGAGTTTCGGGCCGTTTCAGGTCAAAATCGTCATTTTTGACCAAAACCGAGTTCACCAGGTCAATACGGGTCAAACCATGTCGACCAGGATAAAAAATGAGTTTCGGGCCGTTTCGGGTCAAAATCGTTATTTTTGACCAAAACCGAGTTCACCGGGTCAATACGGCTCAAACCATGTCGACCAGGATAAAAAATGAGTTTCATGCCGTTTTGGGTCAAAACTGTTATTTTTTTAGTCAAAACCCGGTCCACCGGTTTTATATCATTTGAAGGTTTTTTTTATGTTTCGACATAATTTTCAGTAATTAAAATTGATTTTTAGCGGTTGAGTCGGGCTTTTTCTAATACTGATTTGAGTTTTTAATTTTACTTATATAAATATATATTATTATACATAATAAAAAATAAAATAAAATAAAATAAAATAAAATAAAAGAATTTGTCAAACGGGGCAGTTGCGCCGAAAACAAACGGTGATTAAAAAATAAAATTTGTGGAAATTTGAGATTTGTATGTCCCCTGTCATTGGCTATAAATAGCCAGTGACAGTGCGGACGAAAGAGAAAAGAAAAAGGAAGAGGAGGAGGAGGAGGAGAAAAAAAAGAAAGAAAAGAATTGCAAACACTATTCACGTTTTTTTACTATTTCTTCGTGTGGGTAAGATATTGATTTTTATTAAAAATAATATGAAAAATATCAAATATATCCTAACCGTTAGATCTAATAGTGTTTAGATCTGAACCGCTGATTTAATAGGATACAATAGAGCGTACCACACCCAATTAAAACCCAAATCAATCTCAACCCTTAAAACAATTTCCCCTTAGATCCAGTAGCGCCACGTCACCCAGCGTACCAAGATCTCGGTACACCGCGTCACACCAGATCAAAACGCTGCTCATCCGGACCGTCCGATCAACCTGCAGATCAAACCAATCACAGCCGCACGATCTTTTCATCAGAGATCCAACGGATCACAGGCTTCAGCTGCATCGGTGTACCGTGCTGGCGTTCACACCGTAGCATACCCCAGAGCCTCTCTCTCCTCTCGCCGGCGAATCTCTCTCTCTCCTCCGATCTCCCATCTCCGGCCGTCTAAAGCCTCTGAAACACCACAGAAAGGTCGCCAACCTCCTACAAAGCAAAAAACCGGCCGTTTTCAGCGTTTTTACCTCCCCATCTGGCCGGAAAAAGGGCGCGATTTTCGTCGGCCACCGAAGCTTCAAGTCGTCGATTCTCACTCATCAGCCATCAACGACCGTCAAGACCACCACCATCAGAATCCTCGACATCAGATCTACGAGGATCGACCATCGGTTGGACAGAAATCTCGCCAGAAAATTTCACCGCCTCCAACAGTAACCGCGCGTGAGACGCGCCGCCAGTGGCATTTCCGTAAATTTCGGAGAAATTTAAGGGTATTTCATTATTTTGCCTATACAGTGGCATTCAGGTAATTTTTTGGGGTTTCTACTGGTATTTTTGATATTTTTTATATATATAAATGCTTGTAAATTTTCTTGCATGTTGTAAAAAATACAAAAAAATCAAAGTCGACACGTCTCTTTTTTTTAAAAGGACCGATGTCAAAAATATAAATACCAAATATGGATTATGTCTATTATTTCTTTTGGTAACTCAGACGTAACTCTCTTTTATAGGGACAAATGTCAATATTTTAGACGAGTCTACTAATTTTTAGGGACTGATGTCATTTTAACGTGTCTCCTATTTTTAGGGACCGACGTTAATCATTTAAAAAAAGAATTACAAATAAGCCCAAAATATAATAGCATTTGAATCAAATAAAAAACACACAAGTAAGGGTAACTTTTCTTTTGAAATGATGTTTTAAGGGTGGTGTTTACCTTCCCTTAATCATAACTAACCCCGTACCCGAATCTCTGGGACCAGTGTCTAATTTAGGATTTCTAGTTCCCTTAAATTACTAGATGGCAACTCCAATAAAATTTTTATTTCCCCCATTCGAGAAAAACCCTTTTTGTTAAATAAACAAAAAAGTGGGAGCCGTCGCCCGACGTCGTGTATCGACAATTATTATCATAACAAACTATTATTATCATTATTATTAATATTAATAGTCACAACTATTACTATTATTACTATTAGTAATAAGTAATACAATCATCATCATCATCATCATTATCATTATTAGTATAATTATAATAATCATTATTATTATTATCATAACAAACCATTATTACTACTATTATTACCATTATTATTAATATTAATAGTATTATCATTAACATCATCATCACCACCACCACCACCACTATAACAAAAATCATAAACCTGATTTGAAAGATAAAATTACTAATATTACTATTTATTATTATTACTATTATTTCTATCATTATCATTATTTAGTAGTATTATTACTATTATCATTACTATTATTTTTATATCACAATTATTAATATTACTATAACAAGTATTACTATCATTAGCACTATTACAATTATAAAAAACTATTATTATTACTACTATTATTACCATTATTATCATTATTAGTAGCATTATTACTAAGTATCATTATTATCATTAATAATATTACTATACTATACTATTATTATTATTATTATTTATTTTTTACTACTACTACTACTATTATTGAAAAAACAAAAACTATAAATTTGATTTGAAAGATAAAATTGAAAATCATAAAAACTTCGACAAAAAAACCAAGAATTGAAGGATTAAATTAAAAAAAACAAAACCTTAACAAAAAAAAGGACAAAAATAAAAATTCAAAACTAAAAGGACTGAATCTGAAAAACAATACAAATGAGTACGTCAGTGCATTTCTACATGTATGAGAGAAAAATGAAAGGGAAAAGAAAGAAAAAAAAAGCCACCAGTTATAAACCGATCATCATTAAATGACACGCACTAACCATAAAGAAAAAGAATACAACAAAAAACAAAATAAGACAGTGGGTAAATATTTTTTGCCACCTAGAGGCGCCGCACATGTCACGCAAAGTTTGCGGCACCTTTCACGTGCCGATAGCCTTTTCAATTAAAAAATATTTATTAAATATTAAATTAAGTTATAACCATTGACTAACCTTGTAATTACAAAAAGAACATCGAGAAAAAATGTCAATACCCTTGTTTAAATAGATTAATTTTTGTGACCCTAAGCATAAATATATAATTGTACTGTGTAATTAAAAAAATATACTAAAACATCCTTGTCCAACAATGTTTTTTTATTCTAGAGATATTTTTGCTTATGCATAAAAAAATAAAATCAATAAAATATTCTAAATAAATCAATAATAATTAATACACCGTGTAGAAAACCAAAATAATCCGAAAACAAAAGAAATCAAAAGTTTTTGTTTTTTGCGCCACAGACATCATTCCATTATTACAATAAATAGGTAATTTGAGTCTATCGCCACACTAATTTTTTTTTTAATTATTATTGAATAAAAAGATTTATTATTTTATATTGAAATTTGCCACGTAGGTAAATTCCACCATCCAAGTCCACACCCGCTTCAAACTTGAAACTCCTTTAAATCAGAAGGACAAAAACGGTCTCTCAACTCCTGCCACAAACTCTCTCCAACTTTTCTCTCTCTCCTTGCACGTTCAACATGGCGGCGGCGGCAGCAGCCACCTCTACCTCCACCACACCCATCCGCAAACCCTCCTCCATATACCCATTACCCATTTCCAAATTTACCCTTCCCTTTGCCTTTAACCCCAAGAAACCCTGCTCTCTCCACATCTCCAACTCCCTCTCCAAACCCGCCTCCACCACCACAGCGTCCCCTGCCACAACTGAGAAATTCTCGTTTTCAAGATTTGCTCCCGATCAACCCCGAAAAGGCGCCGACATCCTTGTAGAAGCACTCGAACGTGAAGGTGTGAAAGATGTTTTCGCTTATCCTGGCGGCGCTTCCATGGAGATTCATCAAGCACTCACGCGCTCTAACATCATCCGAAATGTCTTACCGCGCCACGAGCAAGGTGGTGTCTTTGCTGCTGAAGGCTACGCCCGTGCGTCAGGCTTGCCTGGCGTTTGTATTGCAACCTCAGGTCCTGGCGCCACAAATCTTGTGAGTGGATTGGCAGACGCGCTGCTAGATAGCGTCCCAATAGTGGCCATTACAGGTCAGGTTCCGCGGCGAATGATTGGTACTGATGCGTTTCAAGAAACACCGATTGTTGAGGTAACAAGGTCTATTACGAAGCATAATTATTTGGTTCTTGATGTTGATGATATTCCTAGGATTGTTAGAGAAGCTTTCTTTTTGGCTACTTCTGGGCGGCCTGGACCTGTTTTGATTGATATTCCCAAGGATATACAGCAGCAGCTGGCTGTTCCTAATTGGGATGTGCCTATGAAATTGCCTGGTTATTTGTCGAGATTGCCTAAGAATCCGAACGAGTTGCATTTAGAGCAGATTGTGAGATTGATTTCGGAGAGTAAGAAACCAGTTTTGTATGTGGGTGGAGGGTGTTTGAATTCAAGTGACGAGTTGAGGAGGTTTGTTGAGTTGACGGGGATTCCTGTCGCGAGTACTTTGATGGGTCTCGGTGCATTCCCTGTAGGGGATGAGCTGTCTTTGCAAATGCTTGGTATGCATGGGACGGTTTATGCGAATTATGCTGTGGATAAGAGTGATTTGTTGCTTGCTTTTGGTGTGAGGTTTGATGATCGTGTTACGGGAAAGCTTGAGGCTTTTGCGAGCAGAGCAAAGATTGTGCATATTGATATTGATTCAGCTGAGATTGGGAAGAATAAGCAGCCTCATGTGTCCGTCTGTGGGGATATCAAGGTGGCATTACAAGGGATTAACAAGATTTTGGAGAGCAGAGGTGCTAAAGGGAAAATGGACTTTAGGGCATGGAGAGAAGAGTTGAATGAACAGAAAATGAATAATCCGCTGAGTTTTAAGACTTTTGGAGAAGCGATTCCTCCTCAGTATGCTATTCAGGTTCTTGATGAGTTGACTGACGGGAATGCCATTGTGAGTACTGGGGTTGGACAGCATCAAATGTGGGCTGCTCAGTTTTACAAGTATAAAAGACCAAGGCAGTGGTTGACATCAGGGGGTTTGGGGGCGATGGGTTTTGGATTGCCTGCTGCTATTGGAGCTGCTGTTGCAAATCCTGATGCAATTGTTGTGGATATTGATGGTGATGGAAGCTTCATCATGAATGTCCAGGAGTTAGCAACTATTCGTGTGGAGAATCTCCCTATCAAAATAATGCTTCTGAACAATCAGCATTTGGGCATGGTGGTACAGTGGGAGGATCGATTCTACAAGGCTAACCGGGCTCACACATATTTGGGGGATCCATCAAACGAGTCTGAGATTTTCCCCAATATGTTGAAGTTTGCAGATGCTTGTGGAATACCTGCTGCCCGTGTGACGAGAAAGGATGATCTTAGAGCAGCAATTCAAAAAATGCTGGACACTCCCGGGCCATACTTATTGGATGTGATTGTGCCTCACCAAGAACACGTCTTGCCTATGATCCCAAGTGGAGGGGCTTTTAAAGATGTGATAATTGAGGGAGATGGAAGAAGAAAATACTGATCTTCCTCTGCAGAAGATATGTTTTAAGTAGTTGTGTGTATGTTCTGTGGTATTCCATGTTATGTGTATGTTATGTGGACTTCTATGTTCAAGTTGTGGCAGGGTTTTTCATTTTTACTGTTCAGGAGTTGGTTCTAGTGGCGTGCTGATGTAGTATTGTTTGATGTGTGGGGACTAAAATGTACTCATCTACTGTTTTGTATTAGTTTTGCAATGTCATTAAGTCGTTTGTTTTTGCCGTATTTGAATCTTGCATTTGCTTTTAGATAATGACACTGAGAATGAGTTTCAATTTTGAAACTTTCTGTATTGAAAATTTAGTTCTTCAATAAAGTGGCACTTTTCAGTCAGGTCGCGCTTGTGTAGGTTTGGTGATCTCTGGATGAAACTCTTATGCAGTGATCGATTTCCTAAATTGAGTGAGATGATTCTTGTCAAGTTAAAACTGATTTATTTTGCTACTCTGTAAGTCATCACTTGCAAGTTCATCAAGCAAAGGTGGCAGGGCTTTTATGTCATGTGACCAGGCTTTCCATCTTATCAAGTGTATAAACCCTGTGTTGAAGGTTGTGAGCCAGCGAAAAAACGGATTCTACCTTTTCAGGGTATTTGATCCAAGCTTTAATGAATATATTATCTATACAATAGAAAGAAAAAATGGCTAGAGAAGCTTAAAATAATGTTTTTTTGTATAACTCTCGATAGTAAAAATGGACAGGGAGCTGACAGAAATTAGGATGTGTTTTCCGAGGCAGGGGTGTACTTGCTTTGACCTTCTATGCTCTGCTTATATCGGGACTTCTATGTTTCATGCGTGTTCATGCGGGTCAATAATATTCTTTGAAAGGGTCCAGATATTTGAACTCCAGTATTTTGTTATATCAGAGTGAATATGCTTTTTATGCGGGCTAAATTCTATAATTCTTATTAAAGACATTCATGTCAATTGAACTGTATAACTCAATTTGATAGAAAAGAAAAATTGATGATGGAAAGAAGCCAACAAAATCCACGCTTAGCAAGATGACGGGCTTGAATTTTAATGTGCTACAACTTTGATGAGTTTAGATAACCTGCCAACTGCAATGTTAGAAATAGGGAAAAAGTCCCAGGGGTGGAGTGCTGGTGTGGTGGGTCTGCACTGGCTGATTTATCGGACAATTGGTACCAGGAAAGGCAGGAGTGGCCGTGATGGCACAAGGACTGTTTCTGAGTGTCCTGTTGCGTAGCAGTCCAGATATGTCTGCACTGATTTCTGAGCTTGGGAGTGGGGTTAGTTCTTTAGCAGCATTTGATGATGCTATTGGCAAGACAGGTCAGTTTGATTCTCAAGATGGTATTGCTTTGGGCTATTGTTTGATGATTAATTGGGTTTTCCAGATGGATACGGAGTTTGATGATCTTCTGTGGTCTCAGAGGGCTCAAATGAATACGGAAGATAGCCGATGACCCTCAGTCATTCTGAAAATATCTTTGGTTGACGCTAGTTTTCATGGACGGTTGCAGGAAGAAACAATTGTGATCGAAAGTTCAAGATAGAAGTCAAATAAGCGATGCGAATGGTTCTGCACTCTGCACTACTCATAATGTTGGATAGAGAGACTGGGATGGTGATTGAGCTGACAGATATGAGTTTTTTATGCAGATTGAATGGTAATATCTATGACATTCCTAGTTGAAGGAAGTTGATTGGCAGAAGGCTCATTTTTCAGCTACGATTGAAAGGGGAGAACCTGAAGGAAGGATGGCAGAGTTACACTTTTAACAAAATACTTGACATAAATTCAATCCTGGAAGGGAAAGATGCAGCTCACTTGCAAGATCATGTGAGTGTGAAATGCTCGTATTTGCATCTGAATAGGCCATGATAATTCATAACGCTCAAAGAGGAACAATTTTATTCAAGAGAAATCTAAACTACTTTCCATTTTAAAAAATCATATTTCCTGAAAACAGGATTTTCAAGAGTCCATGTTGGAAATTGAAGAAGGGCATTCCAGCACCAAATACACTGACAATGAAAGTTCATGATAGCTGAGGCAGTCCTGCGTGACCAGATTGTTATGAATGCTGTCTCTCTCTGTTTGCATTTGATTTCTTTTAGTTTATTTTTAGGAGAAAAATAACGAGACATTTGTTTTGTTGCAAGATTATGAATTTTAGAAAACATGATCAACAATTTAGGGGGAGAGGGGGAGTGAGGTAAGGGAGGATCATGTATGAATTTCAAATTCTTAATTGTTAGTTTATTACCATTTGTACTGTCCTCTGATAAGAATATTCCCAAACATCCTGGGGCTTAAAAATTACTAGTAGAGAGTTTGACTGCGAAAAGGACACGGCAAGAAGAATCTCACAGGTTGGGAGATTGATTCTGACATTTCATCAAGTCATTGATTAGGTGTTTGTTTATGATCAACATTTTGATTTCTTGATGCAATTAGTAACCACGAGATATGACATCAATAGGTTGCATCTATATTAATTAATGATCCAGAGTTGAAATGGCCTATATTTACGTAAAAAATAGTTAAGATTCAAATTACGTATGTCGATAACAGCAGAAAAGGATGTACAAGCAAGGGCTGATAGCAATAGGTATGAACCAATTATGCAACCAGCTACTAATGCAAAGGTAAACAAATAATGAAAATAGAGATTGAGCTTCGCGAGTAGGGAATTTCATCAAGACTTTTAACTGCATAAATTTTATTTGGACTGAGGTTTGATGATTGTGTGACTGGAAAGCTTAAGGTGTTTGTGAGTCTGATCAATGATTGTTCGCATTGATATGGATTCGGCTGAGATTGGGAATAACATGCAGCTCGTCTATCAGTTCTTGCAGATATAAAGTTGGCCTTGCAAGGGATCAACATGATTTTGGAGAGTAGGGAAACTAAAAGTGGAACGGATTTTAAGGCATGGAGAGAAGAGTTGAACGAACAGAAAGTGAAGTATCCATTAACTTTTAACACCTCTGGAGAAGAAATTCTTCTGCAGTATGCAATTCAGGTTCTTGAATTACTTAGTGTTACTACAGTTGTAATTACAGGGGCAGCATAAAATGTGTGCTGCTCAGTTTTACAGGTGTAAGAAACCATGCCAGTGGTTGACATCAGGGGGAATTGGGAGCTATGGGGGCTGCTATTGCAAATTCTGATGTTATATGGATGGTGATGAAGTCTTCTAATGAATGTTCAGGAGTTGGTGACTTCGTTGAGAATATCCCTGTCAAGATAATGATTTTGAACGATCAATATTTGGGCATGGTGGCACAATGAGAGGATCTGTTTTATAAGGCTCACAGGGCGTACCCATCTTTAGGTGATCCATTGAAGGAGTCTGAGATTTTGTCTGATATGTGGAAATTTGCAGAAGCATGTGGAATTCCTGCTTCCCATGTAACAAGATAGGATGATGTCAGAGCAGCAATTCAGAAAATGCTAGACACTCCTGGACCTTACTTGTTGGATGTGATGGTGCCTCATCAAGAGCCTGTGTTCCCCATGATGCCTAGTGGTGGGGTTTTTGATGATATATTGGCTGATATGGAATGACAGAGTATTGATCTTTCATCCTTCTCCCAGCGAAATATATTTTGATGAAACACACTGGCATATAAATGGAAGAAAATAGTATTCATCTTCTAATAGCTTGTTTGGAATTGAATTGAGTTTTATTAGTAGAATTCTGCTCAAAGAAAACCACATATTTGGAATAAGTTTGAATCATGTGAATGGAATTAAATTGAGTTGTGCTCTCTGAAATAAATCGATGAAAAATCGAGTTTCTTTATTTTCCATAATACACCTATCTGTTTCTATTGGATGCCTAGGATTATTCATAGACTGAAAGATTATTCAATGATGACAGGCTATAATTAACCAAATCAGACTACTAATTTCAGATGCCAGGGCGGAGACATGTGTTGATGTTCCTTAATTAACCAGTCTAAACATGTTCAATATTCACAAACGAACACCTCTTCTTAATCTTTGAGCTAAGATGAAGCTGTTGTAGTATCAAAAGATTTCTTCCTAACAAGAAGGCATGTGATTGTAGAAGGATTAGCAGGGGTATTGTCAGGACTGCACAGCACAAAGTCAGGCCTGTGAAGTGAAAGATTCAACCTATCCTTCCCGACGACCAGGGCGGTTGCATCCAGCAGAACATGCCATGAGTTCCGATGGGCTTCGGATACCCAATGCATCGAATAGCGAGTTCCATTCACATCAGCTGGGTATGAGAATAACCCCTTAGGACTGTGCTTACACTTCCTTCTAAAATACTGGCTAAGCTGTGATCCCTTGATTCTCAAATTCAACCAATTCTCTGGTGTCGGGATCACTTTTGATTCCTTGTAACTAGCGAATTCCTTAACGTAATCCATTTCTTCCCCGATAGCAGTCATGTAGAAGTTCCCTCGGAAGAAAGGGTAGCTCTCTCCTACTAACATCATTGCATCTTTGTAGTTTTGAGTGAACAGGACAAGATACTCATCATCAGGTAATCCACAGTGCCTCAGAACCTTGTGCTGAGCTTGGATTTCAGGTATCGATACAAAACTCCCTGGAAATGAGGATTTCTCTGTAAGAATATCAAGCAGTCTAGATGGCTCTAACTGGGTTCTATCCAAGTCAGGGTGATTGCTTCCAAAGGATGGTGTGGAGACCTCTCTAAGACCAGTCCTAGGTGACTTGTTCTTGTCGTCGGGTGAAGGCTCTGAGATCTCTTCGTTGATACAAAGAGTAGAGAGATCTACCTTCTCTCCGATAAAGCCAGCATATTGGGGGTACTTCGCCAAGACATACTGCTCAACATATTGCATTTCTGTTGTTGTTATTGGACCTGACCATCTGAGGTCAAGACCACGGATTGTCGATATTGCTTCAGCCAAGATATGTGCAGGAACCACAGTATGTGCTTTCTGTTTTCATCCCAGATTTAATCAAAAAAACCAAGACTAGTTAGATAGCCATGTATTAAGAACTTATAAAAACATGTTTGAGATGGTTTAGAGATTGAAAATACCTTCAAAATCATACTGCTTGACCTGCTATTTTCGACTTCATGTTTTGTTATAGATGCAAAAAGAGATTTTTTAGGTTGACCTTCCACCATGGCCTGGTTTTTTTCAATATCCAAATCAGAATTCCCTAAAACTTTTGTATGATCAAACAACTTGGCACAGAGTAAAAGTTACTTACCTTCGATCCTGCACTGTAAAGAACCTCTCCTTCAGTGTTCCTACCCATAACAGTACCAATTATCCAAACCAATTTCTATCTTAAACATGAAAAGGATTTCTTTCTGGACCAGTCACCAAAACTTGAATATCTGAGAAAAACAAGGGATAAAATTGAGAGACAAATGGAAGTATATGTATAGAAGTCTTTCAAAAACGCCACGACAAAAACTTATTGCTGCATAGGCTGTTAAAGTATGTGTCAATATGGAAAAATTACGAAACAAAGGTAAAACCATGGAAAGAAAGGACCAAGGGAGACTGAGAATCAGAAACCAAAGTGGTCAAAACCTCTGAAAGGAAAAAAAAGGATCTGCGTAGGAGTATCGAAGAAACCAAAGTGATCACTATAGGAATAGGAGGAGCAAGTAGGGGATTTGGTGTAAGAAATTAGAGGGAGGTGTGAAGAGAAGACAAAGCCAAACTGACTAAAACATTTCTTGTTGCAAACTTGGATCTTGATGTAATAAATTAAAGAAATTAAAAAAAAAAAGAATAATGAAGGGCATGCTGACAATGACAAGAGCAATGTTCTAAAACTGGAAACCATCATCAATAGTTGTTCCCAATTGGTATTTTAATAATGGTTGTAATTGTATGATCTTATGCAAGATTAATACATGTCATGTGATCATTAGTTAGTAGAAGTATTTCGAATAAACCTTGATTATACCATTAATTTTGCTCAACTTCCTCGCCTCTATCAATCCAACTCAAGGATAAACAAGCAGAAGGGAAAAAAAAATGAATTCTCAAATGATGATAGAGTGGCAACAAACTGCAAAAATTAATATATTCAATTGGGATGAAACATCAGCCTCTCAATTCTTTAATCTTTAGTGGAAAGTGACCATTTAGGAACATTTAGTTAACAAGGAAGGATGACTGAGTTGTGTTGAATTATACAAGTCCTTTGGTGTGAATCCAAACCCTAAACCTAGAAACCTGGCTTGAAATCAAGCCCGTTGCAATTTGCAAGCCATTTAAAGGACAGTAACTGAATTCTATAAAAGTCTCTGATGACCTTCATTAGAACTTGGTACTGTTTTTTAATGGCAGGAAACTACCCTGTGGGTGTTGAAAAAGATCATAAATCAGTATTAAACATAAACCAGCAATATGGGCATATCCAATTATCGATATCAGCCAAGTTAGTGTTGTCAGTAGCCTTCAGCTAGCTAGAGCCGCATCCTATGGATTAGATGAACAATTGCTCTAGAAAAATTGTAGGGTTTTGGAGGCCCTTGGAGCTGAAGAAACCAACAAAAAAGTATTTTGATACTTTACAATCCGGTATGTTCAATGTGTTTAGAGGTAGAAAATGCCGCCCTTAGATGCCGGAACGGAGTAGTTCCATAGAGACAAAGTCCCAAGAAAAGAGAAACTTAAAATAATCTGCAAATGGACCTTAAGATAATATATACAGATGCATTTCCTCTAATTGCATGATTGTATATGAAATTAGTGGAAAATGTTGTGCTTCCAGGCTAGCTTGCGATGTGCTGCCGTAGACGCAGCCCCACCATTTCAGGGGAGCCAACTTTGATTGAAAAGAATCATTAAACAACTCTTCCCAGATATTAAAGTAATCAGAATACCACTTTCCTCGAAGCTCAGCTTGACAAGGACTGCAAAACTTAAACAACACTCTCTCCTCCTGATTGCCTAACCATTGTTTTTCTTTTCCACCTTGAAATTGAAACAATTTTTTTTTTTTGTCACTATCCAATCCCGGTACGGCAACATAGGTGCGATAACACCTCTCCTACTACATTAAGCCTATGTTAAACCTTTTCGCGCGTTATTTTATAATTTTTTAAATATTTTTTAAAATTAATAAAACAATTTATAGTTCAAAATAGTTATTATGTTAATAAAATTTAATCTTCTTAACAAAAATCTTAAACAACGTAATAGTAAAGCAAAGCAAAGCGTATAAAATATTGAATCACAACAAATAAGAAAACTCTTGCGGAAATAAGTAAAGTATACCAATAAATAAAATAGCAGTGACTTTGAATCAAAAATCAACCTTCTAACAGAAACTAAGAATCTAAAATAATATTAAAATAAAAAAATGAGTTCAACCAACTGATCAGTAAAGAAATAACATTTAATATATATTTTAGTTATTTATAAGTATAAGAACTAAAACAGATACACACA
>Ga0325403_1003852_pt1 | contig 13796 bp, 8 predicted proteins | sample PopdelMetagenome_19_FD_205665 | JGI IMG/M metagenome (GOLD analysis project Ga0325403, IMG submission 205665) | Populus deltoides microbial communities from Bellville, Georgia, United States - Xylem-PdKOR-R4 | ecosystem: Host-associated > Plants > Phyllosphere > Stem > Wood/Secondary xylem...
AACATTAAATTATTATGATTCGAGTATGCGAAAGATTTACATATTGAGAATGTTGATTTCAGCCAAATATATATTGCATGTGAACATTCTACCTTTAATAAGTTTTATAGGATTCATTCTATTGTTTGTTGTTGGGCAAAGGCCCATAACTTAGTGAACAAGGCGATTCACTTGGGTGAAGGACCATTAACAAATAAAGCTTGTCCAAATAGATAGAGACTATCCAGAATGGACAAGCAAGTTGTTTGTTTTGCTATATTTTTTGTTTTGTTTTCTATCAACAATCATTTTGTTAATTATTATAAGTGAATATATATTCATTTATTTTTAATGTTTGTGGTTATGAATATCCTATAAAAATGAAGTTAACGTAATTATAGTTGTCACAAATATTTCTTTTCTGAATTGATGTTACTTTTTATTAAATGAACTATACTTCTTGTAACAAAAAAAAAACTTTTAAAAAAATGAAAAAAAAAACATTTGAAAAAAATATTTTTATCCATAATTTTATTCACTACCTTTCTTGCGAATGTGTTTTTTTATTATCATACAGTGTTTTAAGAAGTAGATTCCAAAAAGTTCTTCATGATAATTGTGAGCTTGATATTATTTTCTATTCTAATACATTCGCATCACAATTATCCAAACATAATTATTTTATTCTTTTAATAAAACTTTCTTTTATTATTCTAATAAGTTGTTATGTAAGAAAAAAAAATTATTCTGGTAAGAAAATATAAAAAGAGGAGCACAATGATAATCTGAAGGAATTTTAATTAAGAAGATATCTTTTATCCTTATTTAAAATCATTTAATTTCTTCTTGATTTTTTTATATTTATTCTAAATGCTTTTAGTTTTTATTGAATAAACAACATAGTTTAGGAAGATATTTTTTTAAAACTATATTAATAAGAAAAGAAGGAATTATAATAGAAAACTATTTTGTTTCTATAAAATTCAAATTATTACTCTATTTCCAAAAAATATTTATTATCATAAAATTACATAAAGAAATTGAAGAGCTATTTGATAACTAATTTAAAAATTATGTCTTGATAACTTACATTTACTAATTTTTTTAATCAATAAAAGAATAGGAATGGTTTTTTATATTGGATCCATATAGTTGATCACTAGATTTATGGCCCACACCATGCCACAAATCATATCATATATTTAAACATAAAAAAATAAATATGTTGCTAATGCGTTTTCTAATAAATAAAAAATTTAATTATGAAAAACATTTAGATGCATATTGGACGACACCCTTTTTAAATATTATGATAATGACATATTAGATGACATTTTTTTCTTTAAATATTAAGAAGGCAACATATTAAATTGACCTTAGCCAACACTAGTTAAGTTGTAAAATCCACGACTCGGGTTATGAGGTTGTGATAATCACATATAAAGCAAATAAAAAAAATCATGAAGTCTGATTCTTATAAGCTTATCTTTCCAACCCTTATATGAATATTGTCTATTAACTAGAACACTAATTCCATTAACTAGGGAACCGTTTTCTCCAATTGCCAATTAATCAGGACACTAGTCTCATTAACTAGGTTAACTAGTTATCCTAATTGCCCATTAACTATGGCATTAATCTCATTAATCAGGGAACTATTTTCTCATTAAACAGGGTAACTAGTTTTCCCAATTGACCATTGACCAGAAAATTATTTTCTCTAATTTTCAATTAACCATGGCACTAGTCTCATTAACCAGAGTAACTAGTTTTTCTAATTACCCATTAACTAGGACACTAGTCACATAAACTAGGGTAACTAGCTTTTTCAATAGCCCATTAATTAAGGCACTAGTCTTATTAACCAGTGTAACTAGTTCCACACATAATAATATGAAAATAAAAACATACCATATTTAAAGTATTTGCCATAATGAATTTGTTGAATAAGGTATCAAGGTGTCAAGCACCTTTTCCCTAACAATATCCATTCACGTGTTGACTATCCCACATATCAGTTATTTTAGAGTTCTTATCTCTCTCTCTCTCTCTCTCTCTCTCTCACACACACACACACATATCCAATTTGTGGTGGTCTAACACAAATTACACATGATTTCCACCGTTTCAATCAATAATATATCTTTCATTAAATCCCACCAATGTGATTAATAATAATTCTTGCATAGCAATTCCGCCATTTGCGGTAAATCACATCTTATAATATACTACACATTATCGTCTATGCGATTAACTACAAATTACATATCAATTTCTACCTCAAAAGCATATGTCTTTCATTAACAATAACAACAATAATAGAATATACAATTTAATTACCATTGTAATTCATCAAGGCATGTATAAATAATTACAAAGGCAATAGAGGGTCAATCCTTTACCGTAGCTTCTACTATCCAATTTCTTGAGAAGTCTAATCTTACCCCAAACGTTTCTCCTATAAACTCCACATAACATTCATCATTACTCACACATTTCAATTTGAATTTCTTTCATATCATCATTGTAAACCCTTGGAAAGTATATGTATTGATAGGTAAGTGAATGTTATGTGAAGCTTGTAAATGGAATAGTTATACTAAGAGAATGATAAAAAAAAATTTTGGAAATTAAAAAAAAAATAATTACGTGATAGTTTTAAAAATACAAATATGAAAGATAGCTGAAAAATACAAAAAATACAAAAACACAAATAAAAACTAAATGAAAATAATTTTTTAAGGAAGAAATGTTGTGAAATAAAGTTTAATGAAAATTTATTTCACCAACATTAAGCTTGGTGTAAACGGGTGTAAAGATCTGGAAAATATTACCTAGGAAACATAAAAGGTATAAAAGTAAGGACATAATAGGAATTAAACAAATTATTGGTTATTTATATTTTTTAGGTGCCATTTAGGGAAGAAAAAGAAGGAAATTTGTGAGAAAAAAGAGAAGTTTGCGAGAAAAAGAGAGAAACCTTATAAGATCATCAATTTCTATATCATCTCTTATAAACCATATTTTAGGATTGATTAAGTGAGATTAAAGAAGAGAAAGTAAGGTTTTAGAAAGAGAAAATGAAGAAAGTAAAGAAAGAAGAGGAAAGCTTGGGAAAGTTTCATTTGGCCATCATTTGGAGAGCAAAATCTTGTTTGGTAAGATGATCCAAGCTCATTTTAAAAAGTTATGAGGAAATTTAATTTATTTTGATGAAATTCTTAATTATATAAATTAGGGTTCATAATTTAGAATTTGAGGGTTTTGTAAACAAGTATTAGAAATACTAAAACAAGTAAAAAAAAAAAGTGTGTTATAGATGTGAAATTGGTGTTATTAAGAAGAAAACATGGTTGGCCAAGTGTAGGAAAAAGAGAAGAAGTATTCTTTTGATGTTTATGTGTTAACATTGTAAGTAATTAATGTAAAGTTTTATGTTAGAAATGATTAGAAGGAAATTAGTTCATGTTATCAATTTTGGTTAACATATTAGAATGTTTGTTAATTGTTGTATTGGAAGGATGTGTGTGTGTGTGTTTAAATAATAGTTTTGTAATGTACAAATTGTAAATTGAATTATGATAAAATTAAAAAAAACCATTGGAAAGGAAAAGAAAATAAGAAAGGTTTATGGCTGAGTATGTATACAAAATGAGGGGGAGAAATGAAAATTTAGTATTAATTGAATTTGATTATTTGAGAGTTGATAAAATGAGGAAAGGATAAATGATATACTATAAGTGAGAAGTATTTAATATACTTAGGATTAGTTGGAGAAAATGATAATTATAACCTTGAAGATGAATTGTATAGCAGGATTTAAATTAAAGGAATAGTGGTATGCTATGAGATGATAAAAGTATTAATTAATAGTACATTCTCTAAATTCAATAAAGGCATCAGGAGTGACATCTTTTTTAGTAAGAGAATCATACCCGGCTAGAGGTGCAGGTAAGGTCCATAATTTAATTATATAATTTATTTATTGAAATTTATTATATTTGATAATTTTCATTGAAATAGAATTATGTATATTATATGAAGTGGGAAAAAAAAAGAAAAAGAAAAAGATATGAGGTAGAAATGACAACGGTTGAGTTTGAGAAATTGGTTATATGAAGGAAATGAAGGATTATGTTGCTTTCATTGTTCAATGAAAGCCAATGTTTGTTGTTTTCATTGTTGAATGGAAACCCTAATTATGTTGTTTTATTTTTGAATAAAAGCCTATGTTTATATCTTTTATCGTTAATGAGAATCTACATACATGAGTAATGGTGAATATGGGACTTGAAGTTGGAAAACAGTATGATAATTGATATTATAATTAAATGGAAACCCTGAACATTTGTAAGATAATTAATGGTGCTTTTGAGTTGTTCAGATTGTTTATATATGTTGGAGTAAATTTTAAATTGTAGGATTAAGTTATTTATTCTTTTGATGTATATACGAAGGACTATCATACATTGCATAGCAACGATGATATATAGCTATTAGGACTAAATGATTATATTAGGTATAATTTCATACTTATATGCTTTTATGTATAATTAATAGGATATCTTACTTATCATATAACTAAATATTTTGTAAACTTAATGATGTTAGCATTATGTATCTAATTTACTTACTACATGTTTTTATTTTTTTTCCTTTTTACCTATTGTATGTCTTATGAATTTGAAGAAATAATTCCGATTCATATTGGGTATATATATTATGAAAATAAATTTATTTAATAACGTTGAGGAACATTGACTTTGATGTAGGATAAGGTCCATGATGGTTGGACTAATATGGTGTTGAAGTTGGTTGTATTGTGTATGAAGCGGCGATAACTTGGTATGGTCTAGGTATAGAAAAAACTCAGCTAAAATCTCGGTTCAATAAATAACATGACCATTGTATAAAAGTGTGGGAAACAAAAAAAAATGACCCTAATTTCATTGTAGTATCATATATGGATATAATTGTGCTGAAAAATAAGGACGTTACAATTATTTCATACAACACATCCCAAACACAAATTCACAAACAAATTACATTATACTTCTACACATAATTTCTTAATCCTCTATATATATCAATTCTAATAATTACCTCATCACTTTGTACATATAATTTTTTTAACATTCATTACAATATGTTTTATATATAATCTCACCTTTAATAACTTACCTTTATATCCAAGGCCACCAATATTCCATGAACACAATCCCTATATATGATGCTTTCATCCTAACATGATTTTTCATATACATCACATTATGAAACACACATCATCATTTTGTATAATTTACAACAATTTCTTTATTTGGTCGAATTACATGGATATACATCAATGAGTAAATTTTATTTCTTTGTTTAGAAAAATCTATTTATAATGTTTGTTCACATGGTAATTAGTCTTCCAAACGAGCAATTATAAATAATTAAATTGAATATCTTAAGTCATTCTTCGCTTACTTCCTAAGCTTATTGATATACTCATTTTATTCTATCATAACTCAGATTCATGTCAAAATCATAACATATCAAGAATCCTAGTAAAACTAACACAAGATTTCATTATCTGAATTTATCATTATCACTTAACACTTACTAATCACATGTCATTAGACAAAAATTATATAATTTCACAAGTTTTCACTTCTTTCCTCTTATGAGTGGCTTTACCAACCTCTAAACATGAAATTTGTTCTTTTTATAATCTTTTGAATTCATCAAAATCTACATTATTATCATTTAATCTCACACAATCATATATAGATATTACACATAATCATTTCATCTACATGCTAGCTTATTCAACTTAATCAATTTCAAATACAAGAATGCATTCATGTTAAATCATTTCTAACACTTCCATATAAATTAAATATATGTAATATGGCCAAAAACCCTATAAGCATTAACACCCAATTTATTTTTCAATTATTCATAATCTAAGCCACTCTTACTCTATTATATTTTAATTATATCATTTTAACACAATTTCTCAATTCTCCTGAAATCCTTCACCACCCTAATTTACAATCTTTGAAATTTTAATGTTAAAACTTACGAAAATGAAATTGAAGTAAATGAGGTGGCTTTAGCAACCTTTTTCTATTGTGTTGATGTCAATACCTCTCCTTCAAACTAAATTTTCCACCTTTAATCTTTATTTTCTTCCAATTATTCTAGATTTTTACAACCACTCCCCCCCCCCTCTTTAAACATGATTTCTTAGGCTTAGTGTTGGGTGTTTGGGGTTTTAGAGCCATTTGACATTGTGGTAGCAGTTGCATTTTAAAATGTTTTTCGTTCAAAGTAATGTTTTTTTATTTTCTAAAATTTAATTTTGAAATTAGCACATTAATATGATATAAAAACACTCAAAAAAATTAATTTGAAGAAAAAATTATTTTTTTTCAAAAGCATTTTTGTATTGCAAAAACAAATAGTGTCTTATTCTCTCATTCTGATAACTAGAACATCAAATTCTATGGCAAAATATTAACAAGAGAAGAAGACGATGATAGTTGGCATTCCCCTCTTCCTTTAAGCATCACTATTGTGTATATAGGGGGAATAAGAATAAATTTGTCCAAAATGACAATAATGCCTTTAATGAGTCTATAAGTCATTTATTAAGTATTTTTCCTGACTGTTAGTGTCTCTATAAGACCTTTTCAGACCTTGATTGACTTGAAATCTTAACCCAAAATAAAGAGACGTTTCATGAGGTTACTCATAAAATTTCAACTCGATCTAACAATCAGATTAGAAGTTATACTCAATAACGTAAAGTTGGTCAGCAAGTAATTTTACACCAAAGAAAGTAATTTTACACCAAAGATTCCAAATTTTTATACTTATTTATCTACTTAAATCATCCAAATTTTTAACTAATTCATTGGGAACTTCCATCCCTATCTATAATATAAATTTTCCTTAAGTTTTGTTCCATTCCAGGTTAAAAACTATACGATTGCATGTAGGCTTACACCTGCAATCAAAGTCATTCGCACATAGAACTATATATTAATTCATCTGAAAATTCAAAAATATTTTTCTAAATATTTTAACCCTAAATTTATAAGAATTATCCATATTTATCACTAATTTATCAATTTTCATGCTACGTGTCTACATTATACCCTTTATATGTGCTAGGTCATACTTCCCAGATTTAGATGTAATTTTAGCACTGAGTTTAAACAGATTACATCAAATTTCATTAAATTATATCTCAAAGCACCGTTTTCCCTTTTTAACTCTTCCATTTGGTTTTTATCTGCCTTTCCTTTTTTTTACACCATTTTCATACTTTTATTTTTAAGTTAACACATAAACATTTTATTTCAAATTCTCAAAATCCAAAGTCACCTTTTTATTTTCAATACTCGATTTACATAACATAATATTTTCCATTATTAATTTTATGAAGTTTATCTAGGGGTTTACAATTAGGACCAGGTATAACCGTAGATAAGAATATGAACTCCGACCTCATACACATCCTTGATGGCAAGTTGTAAACTATAAATATCACCGGCCAACAAGGATATGGTGTAGCAAATGATCCAAATGGATTGAATCCATCTATACATAACCCAAGACATATGTTCTGTGTTTATATTGAAAACTGAGGATGCACCCTATTAAATTACTTCTAAGCTTTACCATCGAAAGGGTGCACCATGACATCTATCACATTATATGAATGATGTCATATCATATGCTCAACAATCTTTGGAGATATGAATAATCTTTGCATCCTAGAAGTGATTAAGAAGTATATGAGTTTTCTATGTGCGACAAGAGTCCTTCCCTTACCAGTTTTGGATTTATAACATGCATGCTCAGAGGTTCTGCACTAAAACAAATATGCATTTTCATGTTAGTACAACATGTAAAAGCTTGACACATGCCAATTCTCTTATATTCTAGGCCAAGGGGTTTCATCATGGATTTAATAGCATAAAAGTTTTGTTTAACTTATTCCCTTCAGGTAAAATGTTTCTTACCAATTTGATGATTATGTCATAACTAACTTTACTCAGCCTATGATTTGACTAGATAATGAACACTTGTGCAAAACCCGATAATTTACTATGATTTGTGCACCCATCCCATAATGATTCGCTAGAATCTTTCAAAAGTTTAATAAATCTAGTTGCGTCTATATTTGATTTTTCATCTATACTTGAATATTCATCTGTATATCCCTGATTTATTCTCATTGCATCTATCACTATACTTGTGTAAAAATTATTATTATCATCTACAACTACACATTGTTAGAACTAGAAGTTGAGCCAACCATCCTTTCTATCATGGTTTCGTAAGGAACATAAGTTCTTCGTGTGCAAACAAACACGAGTATTTTCTCATTAACTTTTTTTTTATATAGAAGATGTATTATAACAACATCTGGATTGATGAACTTTTTTATTTTTACATCTCTTACATGTACATTTAATACCGCCTTCACTCACATTCTTTGAATTAGATAGTGCATAATTAATAAAACCCACATCTCAATTATAATAATCCATCATTCGCAATCCTTCAGGTAAACTCGATACATTAAAGAACGATCATCCATTACTTATATAAAACCTATATAGAATATTAATGACAACATGTATTAATTAATAATGTGAACTTAATAAATTATCGATATCCAACTAATTAGCTATCATTAGTTCATTTAAATTTATTCAATCTATTTTAATAGCACCCTTTAATTATTATCAATTTTCTCAAAAAAATTTAAATTTCTCAAAATTTATTGAAAATTTCAACTTAACAATAAAATTGGTAAAATATGAAATGTATCCATTAAATAACTCATCATTTGTCTCATTATAACACATTAAGTTATGAAATAAAACTCAGTTTTATCAAATGATAAACAAATATAATTTTTCAAAATCTCAAACAAACCCTAACATGTACAAATCATACATTCTTACAATAAAATTCCATAAGAAAAAAGTTATAAAACAAGTAAACACACAAATAAACTACATATACTACATAAAAATACACGTTGCTAATTATAACTTTAATATTATCGATGGATTCCTGACAGAAACTAGTAATGGTAAATTATCATCTATAATTTCATTCGAAAAATTGACATGTTAAATTTGCTGAGAGAATTAACAAGGAAATACCTATCTAATTTTTCTATGTTCTTTGAATTCATTTGGTAATTCCTTCAATATTTATCAACAAAACTTTTTTCATTGATTATTACTTATCAATTACTGACAAAAATAGCAATGTAATTTTTCATCGTAGTGTATTGACAAAATTGTTTCTATTGGTATTATCGTAGATATTTGACAATTCTCTGCTGTGTCAGAAAAAACCTATATATACTGACTATTATACTGAATATTTCAAAACGTAATGATGATGGCCTTTCTGCCACTTTGTCGTGCTACTAAGCAATAGCAAACATTACATGCCAAAAAGGAAAGAAAATCATATATAAAAGATGATACGAAGCGGTTTAACAAGGAAGAAAAATGAAATTGATGATGACAGTTCTGATCATGACAAATTGACATTGGATCAGAAATGATATATATGATGTTGATGTAGATAGTAACGTGGAGAACAACGAAAGTAATTACAATTTAGATGAGTTTGATCGGTGATGATCACTACCATAGTCTAATGAGCAATAAGTGTTCAAACAAAACAATCTTGAGAATTTAGCGAAACTATCATCATCTTAACATAAAACTAGAAATGTTATAAGCTACTAACGAGAAAAAAAACAAAGAAAGAAAACTAAAAGTGGGTTTTTTTTAGTTTAACAAAAGAAACAAGACAATATCAAACGTCTTCGATCCAAAAGATTAACGTACGTTCATGGAAAATATTGGGATTAAAGTAAAGTGAGGATGGAAATAACAGCTGTCTATATATTCTTGCTCATCATTAAATAATTCCTATATGCTTTAGAAGATCCTAAGAATCCACCAACATTTTTGTCATCAAATTATTCTTTGTCTAGATGGTTGTCGATGGTCCCCTAGATTTGGAATCAAAGAGTGTTATTTGATGCCGATTTCTATACAAGTATGAAAAGTCAGTGACGACCTAGATCTGTTGACTCACGTCAAAGTAATGAGAATTGTGCTTTGGAGATGAGCTAATTAAAAGTGTCTTCTGTTCAAGTTATATGGTTTGGAATCTTACTTATTTATGAGTTAATCAACTTGGTTAAAGTGTTGATCGGATCAAAATGAGGAGATTATGATGACGAAAGAGTTGACAGGCACATTTATCATAATATATAAACACATGATTCTTGTGAAGTTTTTGGCTTTTGTTCCATTTTCGTGCTTCATTTTGTTCCTTTGGCAAAGCTTTAGAACTATATAGAAACAGTTTTTTATGTTGATAATGGATGGATTAAGAAACGGATGCATATTTCCATATGATTTTGCTCTGAACTGGCCAATCAACTTCTGAGGATCAACATTCAAAAAAATTAGAGGGGTTAATTTGAACCAGCCAGGACCACATTTCCACAACTCATTTGATAAGAAACCCTAATATCAAGACCACGACTGTAACATGATGTCAAACTTGTAATAAAAATATGGTTTCAGTCAAGAAGAAGAACATGGGTCCTCGACACGTATCATGTTAACATGTTTCACCCGGATGATAAAAAACACAGATAGCGAAGCACAGTTAGAGATAAATGCCAGGACAATTGCCTCGAAATGATAATAGTAAGGATTCTGTTCCCTTTTTTTGTAATGCAGCTTATGATCCGTACATGGCTTTTTATCCCCATCATACATTAATCAACGATGCTCGCAATGCAAAACCAACATTGTAGGGTCAAAACGAAACATTAGTCCTCATATTAGGTTGTGTCTCTTCTTGGATATCGCATGCAGAGAAATTAGAGAACATGATCATCAAAATTAATCCATGTTGAATAGTTTGTGACCCTATCCATGTCGTATGGGAAACGAACATGAAACCCTAGAAAAATCAGCAAGTAGGTAACATGTTCACAATCATTTTTCAAATTGTCTTGCCCATTGCAAACGAGGAAATAACAAGGTTGTTAATGGGGATGATTAAATATTGCTCAAGACAGTTGGAAAGTAGGGATTTGAACAAGTTCACCCACCAAAGATTAGAGATGATACGAGCGGATAGTTTATAGCTCGAGAAATGATATGTTAGTCTTAGTTAAGTGCTAATCTCTCCTCACTTCTTTCCCGCTTTGTTTTGTTGTGAAAAATAAATAAAAAAACAAAGGTGGCCATTACTTGCATAGGCTCCACCTAGCTAGGTTCTTTTTGGTATCGAGACCTTCAAATTTGACCCGGTAATATACTGATAATTTTATGGTTAAGAAAAAGCATTTAAAAATAAAAAATTTAAAAATAAAAACAACCCCCCCCCCCCCCCCCCCCCCAAAAAAAAAAAAAAAAAAAAAAACGTTCTGATGATGAAAACAGACCCTAGTTAATTTGTTCCCTCTCGTGAAGTGTTTTCATGCTCGGTGACATAAGAGAGAAGCTTTTGAGTTTTGACCTGTATTTTTATGCCACTAACGTCTATCATATATCATGCCAAAAATCATATGCATGTGTGTATTTATGTAGGAACGAGAGAGAACCAACTACCCGGTTACCCATTGGGGTCTTTGGCGAGTAAAATCCCCTTTTTACATTTATCGAATTATAGGAAAACATTTGTTTAAAAACGTTCAAATGGAGTACAGCTTTGAATGTTGGGGTTTTGACAGAGGGAGGGAGACAGAGAGCAGGGATAGGGTTAATTTGGTAGTGTACTTTGCGATGAGAGAGCTTGCGCGCTCAGGGGGACTGTATTTGACGAGCTGTCATTTCTCTCAAATTGTTAATTTTGTTTGGTTTTGAGCCTTTTTGTATGCTAAGAGACCGACACATGGGTGCTGCCCTGCTCGGCCGAATCCCCAAGACAATGCACCCATGTCTCATCACCCATCCCTCCTTAATTCTCTATATCATATATTCTTAATTACTGTCTGCACAAACTTCTGAAATGACCTTTCATCACGATCACGTTTATCTTGACCAGTTTACATCATACATTTGATTCTTCACTTGCCTCTTTCCTCATTCTAAGGATGCTCACAGACAGTAAGAGAGAAAGGGAGGTGCGCAAAATGGAAAATGAAAAAAAGTGAAGACATTTTTACATTATTGGTGAATTCTTACCAATCCTATCAGCATCTCCTTGTTTCAAAACATTGAGTGTAAGGATTACCTGGTTTAATTTAACATCTACTGCTACATATTGTATACTCTTCGTGTCCTAAAGTTATATTGGAGACAAAAATATGTATTAAAAAAATCCAAAAAAAGGCCAGCTTAATTGTATAATCACCTAAGAAAATAATTATTAATTTCCTCATGCAGATTTCAGTCTGAAATGATCGATGGAATTCTTTAAATGGCATATTTCTATCAGAAATTTCACTGCTGGTATTCACAAATCCATAGGAATAGATTCCTAGCAGATTTTTTCACAAAATAAAATAAAACTTTACAATAAGCAATATTTTATCACTTTACAATCATATGATTGGTTGCCGATTAAGAAAAAATAAAACTCCTCGAGCACTTTTTTTTTTGTCATAGAAGAAATTTTTATTTAATCATTATTATTTTTTAATTTCATTCTTTGACTGAGTTTTAGAAGCTAATACTTTGTGTTAATTAGCTTACTATAGAGTTCTCGTGGTATTAAAATAACATTCCAATGTTAAGTTAACATTAGATTTGGTAGCATAAAATTCAATTTTATTGATTAAAAATAATTGAAACTTTAGTAACGACACTAAAAATACAAAAAAAAAAATAACATTTTTTTCTTTTTTCTTTTACTGTTCATGAGGCACACTTTTTAAAATTTTGGTCTCTGGAGTTCTTGCATTTTTTTTGGTCCATTTGTTTTTTGAATTCTTAATTTTGATAAAAAAAAACTTCATTTTTTAATATTGTGTTTGAAAAAAGAGAAGGTTATCAAAACATGAGAAATAAAAAAAAAAGTTATTGGTTGATCACTTTGCAATAATAAAAAGAAATATAGTTTTGATGTTAATGAATTTTATTTCATGAGAGGAATACTATTTAAGTGATTTTGATCCTTCATCTTGTTAGAAGAAGTAGATCATACCTTGATAATTTTTTATTTGGATTAATTTCTCCTTTTTTGATAGATTAAAGGGTGATTTAATGTTAGAAATCAATTTATTTAGGTCTATGGGGTGTTTTTTAGATATTTTAAAGTGAAAACAAAATGTTGAAAAATAGGATTTTTGGGGTCCTAGAAGCCGGACCCTAACTTTGTTGCCATATTTCTAGTGGTTGAAATCTAGACTAATAGGTGACGTGCCACCTATCTTTTTTTTTTTAATTAAAAATTTAGAAGAAAAACACATTGTAAGATAAATTTAACAATAAAAATAGTTAAGTACACGAGCTTGACCTTGCAGAACATTGCATGTTTGGCCTTCTTCACTTTGTGAAAAGGGCTAGTCCATCTAGGCCCAAACACCTAGGCTCTTTTTACTAGGTTTTTTTTTTTTACTTAAATTTCAATTAAAATTCTTTCAAATAAAATAATTAAAATTATATTTAAGGTATTATTTCATCAAATATCATTCCATTTTGATTTTGTTTAATAAGGTTATAATATTGTTTTATATAATATTAGCAAGTGGGTTTTTGTACACCCCTTCATGATTTTATTTAAAAAAAAATCTTAGAGTTTAATTAAATTTAATTATAATCAAA
>Ga0325403_1003855_pt1 | contig 13792 bp, 18 predicted proteins | sample PopdelMetagenome_19_FD_205665 | JGI IMG/M metagenome (GOLD analysis project Ga0325403, IMG submission 205665) | Populus deltoides microbial communities from Bellville, Georgia, United States - Xylem-PdKOR-R4 | ecosystem: Host-associated > Plants > Phyllosphere > Stem > Wood/Secondary xylem...
TGTCGGCAATAAACTTCCTTTGTCCTTTTTAACCGGAAAAACTTCCTAGTCCTTGTGTCGGCAGAGACAAAGCCTCCACGCTTCATCACTAATCGACGGTCCCCTTTTTAATTGATGGAAGGACCGGACGTTCTTGTTCTATATCAAGGACCGATTACATTACAATTAAAAAAAAAAAAAAAAAAGGTCAAGTGAAATACACTGCAGCACTGGACACAAAACACAACTGTGTTTTTCTCTCTCTCTCTAGAATTGTTTATATTTGGTCCCTTACTTTTCTTTTTACTTGTTTTTTTTTACACCACTTTGATTTGCAATTGATCATGATTTTGTTTCTCGATTAATTCTTGATTTTACAAAATAAAATTTAATTTATTTGATTTATAATAATTATAGCTTCAAGAGTATAATTTGAAGATTAAAAAAACATTCAATCCTTTTTTTTTTATACTAAATTTAGGGATTGATTTGCATGGTCAAATGAAAGTTCATGTCTTTTTTTTTTTTGGTTTCTAAACTTTTATCTTTTCAATTTAATCCCATTTGTTAGCTTTATTTGGGATTTGACTTTGTATTTTGTTTTGTTTACCTGATACAAGGATCTTGCAATATTGAAGACCCTTGAAGTTTCTTTTTCCTTTCTTATTATTTAATATATTTTTTTGTTATTTCTGTATTTTCTTTTCCAATAACTAAATTATATTTATTATAGTTATATAAGTTCATGCACACTCACATTTTACTCATTGCTAATTGAAATTGTACAAACATCTTCCACTTAAAAATTACTTAATTACTGGTAGTTTATTTTTTAAATGATTTATAACTTATATATACTTTAATTATAATACCAATTATTAAACCCAGCTCAGATGATATTCGACCTAGGTTGGGTTTTCAAAAACATTATTTGGAAGTTTATCTGATTAAAAATCTAGGTTGATAGGCGAATCAATTAAAATTTGGATTGAATATTTTTATTTTTTTTTTAAAATGACTGTTTTAACTTCAAAAAAATTAAAATGATGTTTTTTTTATTGACTCAGGTTAACCTAATCAATCCCTAAACAGTATTCTAGGTTGGTTTATGGGATCGACCAAAATTCAACACTATGATTATTAATGTATGTTCTATATAGTGGTGCACAGAGCTTTTCAAAAAATTATTTTTGCTTGAAATTATATTAAAATAATTTTTTTATATTCAATATCAACACATTAAAATCATTAAAAAATACTATAAAAAATATCAATTTAATATATATTTTTTAAAACAAACACATTTTTATAACATACTCAAACACAATTGAAAACATAATATAGATGCGCGTTAAGACACGATATAAACCTCGTATGGTTTCCAAACAAGAAGGACCTTCGAATTGGGTTTGGGTTGGTGATATGACGCCCAACACCCTAAATAAAAGCCCAATCCATCCATTCATTTGACAATTTTAGTCAACCAAAACTTGAGCTCCTATTGGTCATGGTCACTGGAAGTCATTTTCTCCAAATTAAAACAGAGTCAATATTAAGTTATATTTGTTTATTGTAAAATAATTTTATTTTAATAAATGATTTTTATAAAAAGTAAATTCTTGAAAAGGAAATTATTTTTTTAATATTTGGTAGTGTTATAAAAAATAAGTTGGAAAACACTTTCCAGTATTTGATTATATCATGAAAAATGAGCTGAAAAATAACTTATTAATATTTCTTTTTAAGTTTATTAAAAAAATAAGGACTAAATTTTACAGATAAAAAAGGTTGGAGGATGATGAAATTGAATAACAATTTCATAAATTATTTCAAATAAAATAAATAATAATCAAAATAATAAATACAAAATCTAATAGATAAAAAAATTAAAAGATGATAAAATTAAAAAATATATAATTTCATAAATAATTTCAAATAAAATAAATAGTAATCAAAAGAATGAGATTAAATCTGATAGATAAAAAATTTTAATTAAAAAAAAGATAAGATAAAAATAAATAATAATTAAAAGAATAAAAAATTAAATTGATATAAAAATTAAATTAAAAAATATAAAAATTAATAATTAAATTTTATATAATCAATAAATAACAATATATTTCTAAATTTTTTATAACTTATAGAAAGTATTTTTTATATAAAATAAAAAAATATTTTTTAAAAAAACTAATTCAATTTTTTCTTAATCAGAAAATATCTTTTATGGATTAATTGTTTTCATAATAAATAAACATAGAAAAACTTTTGAAGTGGTTAGAAAACAGACTTCTCAATGAACTTTCCATATCTAATTTAAAATCTATCTTCACTCTCCCTTTCACCCACTCTGCGTTTTGATCTCACCACGTGTCCCTTACGCTTAGTCAATTGGAGCGTGTATCACACTCCCTACCTTTGCGCAAACGTTTCGTGTGCCGTCAAATTTGATTCTCGTCGGTAGGAACGCATTTTATTTAAATACTGAAAAACAAAAATCTGGGTTTGTAGGGTTTAACCGAAACAGGACCTGGGTCTGTCTTAGATTTTTAAATGGTGAAGAAAAACGAGAGCTTTAAGCCAAAACAAGAAAGCAAGGAGAGAAAGAGATGGAGTTCATGGGGGTTGATCGGGGCATTAGTGGCAGTTGCTCTGGCAGTTGTTGTAGCTGTTACTGTTTCTCCAATGACCGCTTCAAAGATTGGTTCTTTGATTAACAGCAATAACAAGTCATGTCAATGCCCTTCTTCTCAGGTACAATTCATTCTTTCTAGTTTTGGATGTTAATTGTTTGTGACTTGGCAATCATTTGGTTATTTGTTTTTGGTTTTGTGCGCAGGATTCAGGGAAATATAAGGGAGCGATTGAGGGTTGCTGTTGTGATTATGAGAGCGTAGATAGTGTAAATGGAGAGGTGTTGCATCCTTTGCTTCAAGAGCTTGTTACAACACCCTTTTTTCGGTATTTTAAGGTAAGGATTTTCTGTTTTTGTGTTGTTTTGGGGTCATGTACTTTTAGTTTTATTGTGATAGTGAGTGTTTCTTGGTGAAATATTTTTGCACATGGTAAAGAAATGATGAAGATTATGGCTTTTGCTGCAATTTTAACCAGACCTGAGCTAATGATTCTTAGTTGTGGTGGTCAAGTATCAATGCAATAGGAAAATTAGTCTGTTTGGATGCTGGTGTTAGCCTCACATTCGTTTTGGGAAAACCTTTTTTGCTCTAAATTTTGCTGTAGTGGAAACAATAGGTTCATGTAAAGGCTTACAAAATGGACTTCATGTGGCACTTGTTCACTGAATTGGCTGTTTCTAAATTATTTTGTTTCAATGTAACTTCTTGGGAACCATTTCAATATCGGGGAAGACATGGGTTAAGAGTGATTATCGTATTTGTGTCCAAAATAAATATTCAACAAAACATAAACATCATTTTGTTCAATTTCCCATTGTGCTGTAAATCTGAGCACCTGTAATAGTTGACTACTGTGATTCTTTTATTTTCCTTTTTGACATGAGATGCATTTTCCTTATGGGAGGTTAAATTGTGGTGCGACTGCCCTTTCTGGCCCGATGATGGTATGTGCCGCTTGCGTGATTGCAGTGTTTGTGAATGCCCAGAAAACGAGTTCCCAGAACCTCTGAAGAAGCCATTCCTCTATGGTCTTCCAGCAGATGATGTGGCGTGTCAAGAGGGAAAGCCACAGGCTGCTGTTGATCGCACATTAGACAGTAGAGCTTTTAAAGGATGGATAGAGACAGATAATCCATGGACAAATGATGACGAGACTGATAATGGTAACTGCTGACTTTTTGGTGAATGCAGACTGCATAATTTTCTTGGTTTTAAATCTTGAAGATCATGCAGTATCCAGCTTTCTACTGTATGGAAGGAGATATTTACAAATTGGAAAGTACATGATAACTTAGGCATCACTTTTGATTAATAAGACCATGAATACAGTTAGCTTCCATTTAGTCATAACTTGGTGAGACTGCAACTGATTATTGAACTATCATGTTTCCAATAGAAATTATAGAACCCTGAATTTTAGTATAACCTCAAATTGCTGTTACAAGTATTATCTTCCCTTTAGTGAGGGGGTTATTTCTTAAAAGAACATTGCAGAGACTTACTATTGAAGTATCTTGTAGATGAGATGACATATGTGAATCTCTTATTGAATCCGGAACGCTACACTGGTTATGTTGGTCCATCAGCTAGAAGAATATGGGATGCTGTTTACTCAGAGAATTGCCCAAAATGTAAGCTGATTTTTTAATTTCTCTGCGGATGCATTGACTGCTGGAATTGCCATGGGGTGCAAGATGATTGATATAATAAAATGTCTTTGAAATTAGCAGAGCAGGCAATTGAATTTTTCTGACTGAGATAATTGGTTAATCTGTTGCATTTACTTGCATAGTTGAAATTGAATTCTGTTCCCTTTTGAGTTCAAAATATTGGTTGAAGATATTTTATTGAACTAGTCAATCATGTAGAACTCAGACTTGTCTTTCATGAAACTCTTGCTTGAGGTGAAAGGAAAAAAAACAGGATTATATTCATCACTTTTTCTTAGATATTTTATTTTCTGCTGTTTCTCTCGAATTTGAAAGTCACCATGTAATTCCTGTGGTGTGTGGTGAATCTCTATGAATGTCCATGTTTCTTCAAAGCTTCTAATTCTTAATTTTGATTTCTTTTCATTGCTACAATCCATTTAACTTCCTGCAGATCCATCGGGAGAGATGTGCCAGGAGAAAAAAGTATTATACAAATTAATATCTGGCCTCCACTCTTCCATTTCAATCCATATAGCTGCTGACTATCTTCTTGATGAGAGCACCAATAAGGTTTTCTTTCTGCCTTGTTTTATCAACACTGCCGTAATTCCTGTTTTGAATGTTCTCAACATAATAACTTGCGAAATTTTAGGCATTGGCCACACTGCATCTCTCTTTTATACTATGTCTTTTTTGTTCTTGAAGGTCCTTTCTGATAGAACCTTGTACATTATACAGTCATCTAGAGTTACCTAAATTGCATCATTTCCTGAAGTTTTATTCTGTCTGTAATTTAGAATAACTAGATAAGTAATGCAGGGAAATTTTTAACAAAAATGAAATGAACTCAATGAAGACCAACCCAACTATATTAATTTTATTGGACACTGATGTTGTTTATGTACATTTTCAGTGGGGTCAGAACCCGGAATTGATGTATGATCGTGTTCTCAGATATCCTGATCGTGTCAGAAACTTGTACTTCACATTCCTCTTTGTTTTGCGTGCCGTGACTAAAGTGAGTACTGTAATACGTGTCTGGTAGATAATTTCAGACATTGATATTGGAGTTTGTTGGTGCTATTTTATTCAAAATTTGTTATAGGCAGCAGATTACCTGGAGCAGGCTGAGTATGACACTGGTAACCATACAGAGGACCTAAAGACACAGTCTTTAGTGAGGCAGTTACTTCACAACCCCAAACTCCAAGCTGCTTGTCCTCTTCCATTCGATGAAGCTAAGTTATGGCAAGGTCAAAGTGGACCTGAACTGAAGCAGCAAATTCAAAAGCAATTCAGAAATATTAGGTCCTCTTTTTAAGACTCAACTAATGTTTTGTCTTGAATGGAAGTCTCCTCTTATAAAGAGAAATTGATTTTCTTCATGCGATTTCTTTAGGTCCTGATATTCAATTCTACCAATTTTAAAGGACAGTAAAATGTGATTCTGAAAGACGATTTTTTCTCCTAAATTTTTTGAATTTTCTTAACTAGCTAATTGATCATACCACTTTTTTTTTTTTTAATTATTTTGTATGCCTTATTAATTTATCACATAAACATATTGCAGTGCATTGATGGACTGTGTTGGCTGTGAGAAGTGTAGACTCTGGGGGAAACTTCAGGTTCTTGGCCTTGGTACTGCATTGAAGATCCTCTTTTCTGTTGATGGTCAAAATCAGCCAAGCGAATCTGTGAGTTTTTGAATGTTCTGGATTTCATATGTTTTGCATATCATTAAATTCTCCAAAAGGACTGGTCACTGAATGGAATTGGTAAATCCAAATGTTAGCTCTGTCTAATATATGCTTGAACTGCTGTCATTGCAGCTCCAACTACAACGAAATGAAGTGATTGCTCTGGTAAATTTGCTCAATCGACTCTCAGAATCTGTAAAATACATTTGTGAACAGGGACCTTCAATTGAGAAGACCATGGAGAGACAGATATCAGATCCTTCTGAAACCAAGTATGCTAGTACATGACAGAGAGCAGGGGAGTCTCTGTTTCGGCTTTGGTAATTAATTGTTTATCCTACTAAATTGTTTAAGATTCATGGTACCAATGAGTGAAGCTGGTAAAACATACGCTGAAACGATGTTTGCAGGTTAGGGAAATCATCAGCATAGCAAGTCATTGTTAGACACTGCTGTAAAAAGTTTGAAGGCTGCTTTACAGTCATACATACCAGTATCGCTTAAGAGCAACAGGTCAGGGGTTTTGCAGAAACACAGTCTTCCCGAGAACACAAGTCCCACGCAAATGTTGGTATAAAATAGTCTGGAGGAGGCGTAGTTTTGAACACTTAAATGTGGTACTCAACATTTGCCTGATTGGGCCTGTTGTTGCTGGTTATATTCATGCTCCCCTTTTTAAACAAAGAAAACAAGTATACGACACCTATTGATGCAATTTTTGTTTCTCACTTCATGTGATTCATGTTTTTCGTCATCGTTAAGTTTTCTTGTATCCTATACCAATTACTGTCTGGTTAAAAAAATCCACCCCCTAAGAAAAAAAAAATCGTGGTATAATCGTCTCTGTAATTAGTTCCCTCTTCTATTTATCTGTACCTCACAATAATTGTTAGTGTAACATTTACTTGTTGCTGTTTAACTAAAAGAGGCATCTTAAGGCACGATTTCGTTGAGATGACTGCACAAACCATTCAACGGATAATCTCATGGTGGTGTAGAGCATCATATCCCTAGTTCAAGTTGTTTTGATAGAGTGAGTGGATTATTACCAATTCTTCTGGTTCATAAACATGCTGCAGTGTGCTCCTCTAATTTCTGTTTGGCATGAAGAGATTGCAAGTATTCACCTTGCATCGGTGATTCTTCGAAAACGCCATTTCATATTTCCACGGGGCTCTGATACAGATGTGAACGCATCTGCCAAGGCTTCGCAAATGTGACGGTTATACAATTACAAGATTCAAACAGATGATTAGCATAATAAAAAAATAACACACCATAGTCCTTTCTCACCCTTCTATTATACAAGAAGGAAGGAAGCAGATGTAATGTCAGATATCAGTGAGAAATGTATCAATTAGACTGGAGTTCTTGCCACTGTTCCACTATTCCACCTCCTTTCCTTTTCTCCTAGCATCTGCTTCTGCTGAGGTTCCCTCATTCCTGTTCTTCTACCATTTCCTAGCAATACCCGATGTGCGGTCCTGCCTCGACTTCCAATAGAGACTCGAACCTTCTCCATCCCGACATTTATACCACCTCTTCTCATATGTTGCTGCAGTGGGGACTTCATGTTAACTTTCTTTTGAAGGCTTCGTTTCAACATGGTGCTTATCCGCTTGGAGCCATATCTGATTTCTTTAGGGCTGTCGCATTGTGTCTGCTCAGGCAAACAGTTTGTTTCAGACCCTTCCGAATCTTCTTTCATATCCACTTGACATAATGGAAATGAACTTGGTATACTCGGTACACTTGGGAGTGGAATCATTGAGTTCCGCCTTGGAGCTGGGGCTGCTAGGACGTGTCTTGCTGTTGTACAAATTGAGGCTCTGCCAGTCCTCTTCAGCAATCGTGGTTGATCAGCCATGGCAGGGTTGTTTTCTTTTTCAGTAGAGTCAGTCAACTTGACAACCCCCTCTGTGGAGGGAAGGGGGATTGTGGATTTGTAACTGGTGTTCCCCATTGGTGGCAGAGTCAGATTTATCTGTTCTTTGTTCAACGCACCATTCACAGGTTCATCAAAATTCTTGTTACTCCCTAATATTCGATTTGCAAGCGGTGGCCTAGGCGGTGCAATAATTTGCTCATCTTGCTGCTGTTTCGTTTGCTGTTGCTGCTGTTGCTCGGCAATCTTTGTGTCCACATGCTGGCGTGCCAGCTTCCTTTCAACTAGGAGCTGTGCCTCAAGTTCCTTTACCTGCAAAATCAACGAAAGAAAAGGGAAACTAAAGATCCATCTTCCAGCATAATGAAAAATGAAAAATTGGTGAGCTGATTTATAAGTGAAGTTGCAATGGTTTCTGACAACCTATATACTACCTTATCTTGCAAGATCTTATATTTGAAGTCCTTTTCTTTTGTCTTCAAGTCCAGTCCATTGATTGTATCCTCCAACTTCCTTATTTGTACATCTTTGCTTTTCAAATCTTGCTTTGATTTCTCAGCCTTAACAGACAGGAGAGCCCATTTCCATGGACATATAGGAACAGTCAGACAGACTTGATAGAAAGGTGATAACCATAGATTACGGCTAAATAAAGAACAGGGCATTTAAAGTATAAGTTATCACTATACCATCTGCTTGTATCTCAGAAATTCAGCATTGTCCAACTGTCTCTTTGCAGGCCCCAACTCTATCCCTCTAACTCTGCTTGCAAAATTGAGCGAGCATAGAGTCTCACCTAGGTCATTCTCATTAGGGCTGATCTGTAGAAACATGAGTGTCTTTGAATCTCCTCCTAAAAAATATGGATCCAGATATTAGTTTTACTCATTTTATACCTGCATAACTCATGTCAATCAACCCAAATTTATATTTACTGCATAGTTCAGGTAGAAAAGTACCTAGGGAGTCTTGAAGAAGGTGCGTGAGCTTTGAATTTCTGGACAGCAAGCAAACATGTTATTAACATTTACACTGAAGGTATGCATATTGGGTTGTTAGTTTGCACGTAGAAAAATAACAAATCAAAGACTGGTAAAATTTTTTTATAACCTGAATGGGATGTGAGGGCTTTTAGTTGCGAGAGCAGATATGACATCACCGAGTGCAGATAAGGATTTATTAATATTTTGAGTTTCCTTCAATCGCTCTCCTTGCACTTCTGTCTTCGCTATCCTCTCACTTCCTGCTAGGTCAACCAACCATAACTTGCTCTTTGTGCATTCCCCGTTCAATAAATTCTCTCCCTTCACCATAACACAGTGTATGCTGGATAAAGAACAAGCCATTCGTTAGCCTTTACTCCCGTTTCAAACACATTATGCAATTATTGAATATAGATAAAAACTCAAATGGAGCATAGAGAAACGGACCAGTGAGATCGGCTGCTGTGCTCATTAGCATTGGTAGAGCCAACTGCCCTTGCATTACTACCAGTTCTTAGTACTTGCCAAACCTCACTCATGTTGTGTACCTTTGCCTCAACCAGCCCAGGGACATGATGTAGCCCATCACCAGCTTGTCTTATTTCTAGCCTGCATTTCATATAATAATGAACATAAATAGTAATAAGTTGAAGAAGCCAAGACTCCAATGCTTCGGTTAAACTGACTCAAAGATCATAAAAGTGAGGATAAAGGACATATATTAGATTGCTTAAAAACTAGAATACAGCTCTATTTCTTGCTGCTGAAGAGATATATCACAAATAATCTCATATTGGGATCTTAAACGAGTGAAAGGAAATCTCAGGCTAATAATGAAAAAAAAAAGTGTATAGAAGTTTATCATACAAGACAAAGAACTGATTGTGAACATTTCATATTTTGTATTCCATGGATTCATGTTTTGGAAGCATATAGAAGTTAAGATGGAATATCATTCGAGATTTCAACATTGAAAAGGATTGAGTGTGTTTAAGTCATGCTGAATAGACACTGCCAATCAAGTCCACAACAGGTTTTGCAAGTAAATAGCAACAAGGAAATTGAAATGTTTACTCGTGGATTTTACCCTTTATACAATTTTGATGTTCTCAACTGTGTAAGATTCATTATCAGAATATAATGGTGATCGTGAAAAGAACCATTCACTAAGTATAAAGATCATAGAAAACATAAGATGAAAATGGAGAGAAAATACAAGGAATTCATACTACCTCTTCGCAGCCACTCCTGGCTGAGAGTCTGACACCAGCAAATCTTTTATTTGCTCGTTATAAACTTCAAGAACGCTTACAGATACATCATATCGAAAGAGCTTCTCTCTCTCCTTAATCATATGAAAAACTTGCTCAAGAGTCCTAAAATTTACTCCACGATCTTCTTCTGTACCCTCCATTGTAAAAGTTTTTCCAGTCCCCGTCTGTCCATATGCAAAAATACAGACGTTGTACCCATCCAAGACCGAGCTTGCAAATGGAGCAGTGTCTTCAAAAACATCAGCTGAGAAAACAAGCAAAAACAATGGTTTATTATTGAAAGGAACAGAGTGGATAACTCCAAGATCCAAAATGCACTTCACACACGAGGTGATTACCTTGGTTTGCTTGGGGGCCAAAAACAGCATCAAACTTGAAGGTCTTTTTTGGAAGTCCATTTGACATAACAGTTAGCTCACCATCTTTAGCAGATTCAAAATCAATAGTCATTAAAGCTCCAGCTGCAACTTCTTCGGATTTTAGAGGCCGACACCGGCAAAACACTCTAATGTTTCCTGCAAGAAAGATTCAGAATTCAGTACACCATCTTTAAATTCCTAACATATAGAACTCCAGATATCTAAGCAAAAATAAATTTACCTTTCAACTCTAGAACCTTATTGTACAGTTCCTTTCTCTCCTTTGCTCCTTCAACAAATTTAATCTTTAGATCCTCATGCAAATCTACTTGCTGCTTCACTGTCAGAACAAAATAAGTGAATAAAAAGTGCAGAAGAAAGATAGCTGAGTTGGTCATATAAACAGTACATTGACCTACTTTTGGACAGAATAGTAGACCTTATCTCGTCCATATCTACAACGCAATTCTTGTACGCCAGTGCCTCCTCTGATAGCTTGATGTGCTCCATTTTCATAATCTGTTAAATGAAACCTTTTTAAAATAATGCAACATATTACCAGATATTCCATGAGACAGATGTCAAAAACTCATAAAGTACCTTCAGTTTTCTTGTCAAGTCTCTCAATGATGTGAACCACCTACCCTTCTCTTTCACTTGTCCCTCAATGGCAAAGGCTGCATACAACCAACCATCAGCACAATCAACATTTATGGACAGTCAATGTGATTACTACAGACAACATTAGATTTCCATACCCAAGGACCCAACATGCATCGACTTGCGCATGAGCTCATTTTGGAGCTCCTGTAATGACTTCAGAGCATCTTGGCATTCCCTGCTCTTAAGTCGGTTTTCCCTCTTAAGTTCATCCATTGCCCTCCTCATCTCTGTTAATTCCCTTCTCTGAAACTCGTGATCTCCCAGTAGCTTCTGATAATCCCCTTCCACCTCAAGGTGACCATTATCCTGCAGTTTAACCATCATTTTAGAGGCAATAATCTAATGTTTCTCACAAACTAAATTAGAATCTAAACGGATTGAGAGGTATTACTTTGGGCGAATCGCACTCCGCTACTTGAGACATTCCTATAGGTTTTAGTAATCTAGCTTCTCCAGTATCTGAAATAAGAAGTTTTAGAAAGCTTAACTAAATTTCTATCTTGAAACATGAACCAAAAACGAAAGTTCAGAAACCAAAAGAAGATAGAAAACTGAACTTACTAGCAGAAATATCTTTTGTAACAGAAATGCCACAAACAATCGGTTTTCCCATCACTCCTTCAAATCTAATCAATAAGCCCTCATCACCCTCTACGAAAGCTTTAAGGCCAGATACAACCAGAGGTTTATTTGCGCCTACTTGTGCATATATGTCGAGGCATGACATAACCTACAAAAACAATCAATCATACACAATAAAATGATGGCATTAGCAACCTCCATTGAAACTCCTATTTGTTTTGGTTTCATGAATTCTCACCTTCTTCTCTTGTACAAAAACATCAAATACTCTTAGCCCAGGAGGGCCATCAGTGAATACAATTTCTGCAAGGTGCAGACTCACATCATAATTCCCAGGCTCCAGCGCCCGAAAACAATACGAGAAGTTACCATACCGTGCCGTTTGGTAAAGAGAAAGACCCCCATCCTGTCCATCCCCAATTGTAGCATCAGTCCTTACAGTATCACCACCCAGAAAACAATCATCCCTTAAAAACTCTACATCCCCAAAAACCACAGCCCTATCAGTGCATCCTGCATTAATGCACACACCAGGAACAAAATCTTTCACCAATTTCTCTTCTTTTTCTTGCTGTGGAAGGAGCTCAAACGAAGATTCAGGAGACAACTCTTTGTTGAATGTTTGAAACACAGAAGAAAACTTTACACATGGAGTCTTAATAGAGTCTTTCATATCAGACCCATCAATACCATTCTCCAAAGAAAGCTCAATTGAACACTTGTTGTCATCCAATAATTCAGGAGAATCTCCATATCCAGTTCTGGATATATCAGGTGAACCAGCACAAATGACCAGATCAGGAGATGTTAATGAAAACCCTAACATGGACCTACCTGAAAAAATAACACAAAATTCAATCAAATTCTTAAATCTTGATAACCCCAATAAAAAGTTCGATCTTGACATCCAATTCTTAATCAAAATTGTCAAAAGAAGAGATTTTTTTACCATCAATCGCATCATTCTCAACTCGGTCTATCAGTTTTTTCATAGTAACTGATTCTACGCTTTGGCTTTCTTGCCAACACATATCTACAACAAGAAAGTAAAAAAAAAAAAAAAGGTTAATCATACCTTTAAGAGATAACAGAGTGTTCCCAACAAAATTTAAATCAACAAAATTAATGGGTTCGCTTTAAATTAGGGAAAGAAGACCACGCATTACCTTCATTTGAATCTGAATCTACCATGGCCAAAGTTTGAGACTTCGAAGAAATGAGTCCAGTCTCTAAACAAGAAAAAAGAGAGAAACAAAAGTTTAAAAACCCAAAAAATATCTACAAAACCAAGAAAGAAAAATTGGGTACTAGAGAAGGTGAAGTGATCTTACTTGAAGAGCAAGAGAGAGGGCTGGTATTATGTTGTTGTTGGTGGTGTACATCAGTCAGGAGAAGGGGGTCATGCCAATGAGGAGGTTGCTCATTAGTACTATTACTATCTTCCATGGAAACTGAATTGAATTCTTTAAAAGGGTTCAAAAGAAAAAGGCACAGTTTTGAATGTGCAATCAATTGATGTGCTTTGAATTAGAATGACAGGGAAAAAAAGGTAAGTGCTTTACAATCCTTTTGTTCTAGAGAGAGAGAGAGAGAGAGAGAGAGAGGAGAGGAGAAAAGGGAAAGGGAGAGTTGTTTGGGTTGTAAATATTAACGTTGATTTGGCAATTCAAAGGTAAGAAAACATAGGATTCATTGTTTGATGGATGATTTGCCTCGGCTCAGAGAGAGTTATGAAGAAAGGTGACCGTTGCTCCTTTCATTTTTTTGAATTTTGAAACATAGGAGCCGGGCTCACTGCGTGCTTGCTTGGGCCATGAAATCCTCTAAAGTGTGTATAATGCATACTTAAATTAAATATTTAATTACAATTTAGTCACTGTATTTCAAACGATTTTGTAAGTTAGTCCTTCTACTTTCATTCCCTTCATCCAGGTTGACAACCGTTATTTACCTTGAAATTACAAAAAAATAACTTTGCAATGCGTTTTTAATTTTATCTGCTGTGGGTGAGCTGGAGAACATTGATTAGAGATGGATTAAGAAAAAAACAATAAAATTGTAATGAAAATCCAATAGGACTAGATA
>Ga0325403_1003858_pt1 | contig 13787 bp, 10 predicted proteins | sample PopdelMetagenome_19_FD_205665 | JGI IMG/M metagenome (GOLD analysis project Ga0325403, IMG submission 205665) | Populus deltoides microbial communities from Bellville, Georgia, United States - Xylem-PdKOR-R4 | ecosystem: Host-associated > Plants > Phyllosphere > Stem > Wood/Secondary xylem...
AAAATCAACCAAATTATATCAAATAAACCCTCACCCGATTTAATCTTTTCTACTTAGAAAAAAAAACCATAATAACTTTTAAATATTTTTTTTATTAAAAAAAAAATCTAATCCGATCCACAACATGTTTCGTGTTAAATATGTAATATCTTCTAAATCTCCACTCACACGTCTTTTGAATAAAAAAATTTGCACTGGAAAATCTGTCACTCCACTTTTATTGGTTGTATATGATTAGTCAATTGCGGGTTATCCATCCAAAAAGCCATAAGAAAAGGAGAAATGGGAATCAAAATGAAAGAATTATCAAGGATTGTGCAAAGTGGTGGATACAATGAACATCCATCTGCTTTTCCTTGTTTAGGACCCTTAATTCATCAACGAGCAAAACCGAATTCTATTCCTCCATGCTTTGCCCAGATGAAGGGAAGAAAACAATCACAAACTTGAGACAATAAATTGCTAAGTTACTATCTTCCCCTTCTTTGCTCTCCTCATCATTATCTTCAAACACTAAATCATTCTTCTCGTCATCAGATTCATTTCGAGAACCTGTAATTTGAGGGAGTTTAACTCCATTATCAGAGGAACAATGTTTCGGAGATTCACAGAACTACCATGGATTAAGGTGAAGAAATTTGCGTGGACTAAACCTCCATCCTTGTTTCACTAGCATGACCAAACCCATCCCAGGCGCCATCTTTTTTTTTCACAACGAGACTGCCAATTTCTCCAACGCCTCCTCTGACTATGGAAACCTCCAGAATTTTGCAATCACTACTTACTTCCTTGCATAAAATATGCATCGGGAAGCTTGATAGATAGGTGCAGCAGAAGCTACGGACTTGAACGGTATGGCTTTGGCAGCATGGACAATACAGAATGAGGTGTTTGGGAGGGCCAAGATGTATCATTTTCATTTTGGTTGGGGTGGCTGTTACATTTTCAAAATGTGATTTATTTAAGAAGTTTCAAAGAATAAGGGGAATTTTGAATTTTTTTGTAAACTTGGGGGAGGCGACAAGGCCACCCCCATTCGTACCTGTTTCACAGCATCAGAGAAATGCTTTGCATCCTTTGCCTCCGACAAATTTTTTTCCCCTGGGATCATTGCGCTTGCTGTCTTGTCTTTATGGCAGCACAAAGTTCACGTCATTTTTTATCTTGCCTCGGCTTCCATGGCCAAAAAAATGGTTTACAACTACTGACTTGCTTCTCCAGCTCATGAAATTTCCGGGATGCAATGTATCGGCAGGGAAATGAAAAGAAACAATTGAATAACAAAACATTGATTACAACAATTTTCAAATTAATTTTTACAAACAAATATACAACCGTGAGAATGGCTGAACAAGAATATAAAACAAGAAAGGTTAAAACAAAGAAAAAGAATCACAGTCAACCCAAATCAAAGTATATGTCTGGTCTTCGACCAGTCTCTCATTCTTGTCCCACAAAGTCCGCTACTTGCCTCCATATTTGGCAATCCAATGAGTTAATGTTCAGTTTGGTCTCTAACTTGCTCTGCTAGCCTGCCTGCTCTTCAGCTTCTTGCGACAGCTGAACCTTCTCACGCCCACTTCTCAATGATGCATTTGGTCTGGGCACTTGTGGACCAGTTATAGGCTTCTGCAATGGCTTCAGCGCAGCCATGATTTCTGCAAATGTTGGCCTTAATTTTGGATCTCTGCGGTTTTAAGAAATGTCAATTTTACATCGATTAAGTAAATAAATAAATAAATAAAGAACATGTCCAAGTAAAACTATATGCCATGTCTTTAGCAGAAGCTGCTGCTTTTGACACAAAAGCATCCAGACCAAGGTTATTAAAATCGCGATTCAACTCGTAAAATCATACGATTTTAAGAGTTAATATAGGCTAAACGTGCTAAATCATTCATAAAACTCCGAAATGGGTAAAATCGGGTTAAAATCGGGTAAAATCGTTAAAATTGGATGAAATCGCGCAAAAACACGATTTCACACCCGATTTTACGCTTTCAGAAAATAACAATTGTGCGCCATTGTTCCCTCCAGCTCCAGGTGTCAAACGTGTATTGGCTTATTGGCTATTACACAATACACAACTACACACTACACACAGTCACAGAGCAATTGGCTATTACATAATACACAACTACACACTACACACAGTCACAGAGCAAATAGTTAACACTCTTCAATCTTCATCTTTCTCCATCAACTTTCACACAATATAGCAGAGGAAAAAATCAAAATCCCTAAGTCAACAACAGCTTTCTTCATCCTTATTCTCCTTATCTCAGCCGTCCAAGTTCCAACAATCAACCACCGGTCCACCACCAACAACCCTCTTTCTCACCAGCCACCGTGAGATCTAGATTTCAGACAACAACAGCGGCGGCTCTCCAGTGATCCAGTCTCCACCAGCCATCGTAAGTTATTCTATTTATCTTTTTTTACCTTCTGCAAATAGCATCATGATTTAAAGTCTAGAGTAATTTATTTGTAAATTGCAGACTTGTCCATGTCCCCTGTTTCATGGGTCTCTCACCGAATCCCAGTCACGGTGAATTTGCAGAGAACTATGAATTTTACAATTTACACAACTGTTTGAATATTTATTTTTTTGATGGGCTAGGTTTCGATAACAATAAACAAGTCTGTGAATTTGATGGGTTAGGTTTCGAAAACAAGTTCGTGAATTTTTTGATAACAGTGTTTGCTAACTGTTTGTGAATGCTTGAGTTGAGTACGTTTGGCTGTTGTTTAGCAGTGTTTTGTTTTGTTAAATTTGTCTGTGAATTTGTTTTGATAACAGTGTTTCGATAACAAAATCTGTTAAACAAGTCTGTGCATTTTTTTGATAACAGTGTTTCGAACTTTCGATAACAAAAAAATGTTTTGATTTTCAATGTTATATAGATGGCATAAACAAGTCTGTGCATTTGTTTGTAGTGTTTTGGTTCACAGTAGATAACCAAAGAGGAAAACAATTTGACAGAATGGTTTGACAGAAAACTGGTTTCCTTGTTTATTTTTCAGAGCTTATAGGACAGAAAGGAAAACACTACAAACAACAAATAAATCATTTGGAGAAAAATGTAAGTCATGAGTTATAATGTTATATTCTGTCATGAGTTTTGGATTCAGTGTTTTGGTTACTAATTTTAATTAGTTTTTGAATTCAGTATTATGGTAATTCTTTTTTGATAGCTGGATGTTTAATATCTAAAATGTTTCTGAATTCAGTATTAGTTTTTTTGATAGCTGGATGTTTATATTCTGTCATGAATTTTTTTTTAATGTATTTTAAAATTCCTTACGATTTTATGATTTTATGATCCGATTTTACGATCCGAGTTTGTTTTACATTTTCCGTGCCGTGTTAAAATCGCGATTTTAACAACCTTGATCCAGACCCAATACCTGGTATTTTCTCAAGATGTTGTTTTTATGTTCGCATATGAAAATGAGAGAAAAGGGGCCTTGAAGTTCGTTACAGTATGTTCAGTGGAACTACCAGTTTTCATTGGGATAAGTATGGCTTCCATAAGTAGAAACTCTTTATATTCTAGTTTAACTCAACCAAAAATATAAACCAAAGCATGTTTGCAGACAGTGGTATCAAACTGAAAAAAGAAGAAATCAGGTGTTTGCAAAGCAGTGAGGATAAAAGGACCCAAATAAATAAATACTCACGTCTTCCAGCAGTTCCTAATAATATCTGCAATTGCAGGATCCATATCATCTGGAATGTCGAGACGGCGATGTTGAAATCCAACCGCACCAACAACTTGCATTGGGTTCATTCCACCCCATGGTTGTTGCAATGTAGAGAGCTCCCATAATATAACCCCGAAGCTATAAACATCACACCTGCATTTTGATTCTTACTTTAATATAAGCATATAATGAAAAGTTCATAAACATTAAAACAAATTTTAGAAATATTTGCATACTTTTCATCTGAAGGTTCATTTCTTAGCACTTCTGGGGCCATCCACTCAGCCTGAAAAGTCATGTAAGAGGAAATTAATTTTTTATGAGTGACAGTTTTAATAGCAGAAAACCAACAGGTATTATTCAAGGAAATGAGGAACCAGATTGCAATAAAAAAAATTTAATACATGTAAATGGCATAGCAGAAGCGCTTTTTGGTGTCAATATGTAACACACAATGTTCTACTCAAAGGTACCAAGTGCTACATGGTTCATTAAGAATATGCCTAACATTATGACTCATAAATTTCACATTGCATTCAAAATTTTCCACTAACTTATTTCAGAATTTGGTCTATTAATATGTTTTTCTTCCATAAATTAAGCTCAGAATAGCTAATGAAGAGTATCCAACTCCATTTCAATCTCAAATTATCGGAAGGTTCTTCTCGATGTCCCTTTCTCACCAATGCTTTGAATTTGTTTCTCTTTATTCATCTCTTCCTCTTTCATCACATTCAAATTGCACTAAACCAAAAAACTACTAGTTCAGATCTTATTCAACTAATAAAAAATATTAGTGGTTGTTAGATTTGAAGATAATTATTCCTGACACATTTTAATATATTGGTACAAATCCTTCAATATAATAAAAATCACTGATAGTGAACAATCTCATATAATCATTATAATGTTATTTTTAAAATATAAATCCATATGATGCATGGGCAAAATGCTATTACTTGCTTATACATACACATACATAAATACATAATACAAAGCTAAAACATAAAAAGGTACAGCTTATCAGGCACAGCTTACCGTTCCTGCAGTTGATCTTGAAGAGAGAAATGTGCTGTGCTTCATCCTCGATAATCCAAAATCACACACCTAAATAAGTAAATGAAAAGGAAAAGGACTTTCAAAGTCATGCTGGGTAAAACTTGGGAAATAATAAACGCATGGAATATATTTCAAATGTTTTTTCAAAGATGTTGGTGAAAAGATAGACACCTTAACTACCCAATTTTTATCAACCAGAAGATTGGGGGACTTCAAATCTCGGTGTACTATCATTGGGGTGCAGTTGTGCAAATAATTCATTCCCCGAGCCTGAAAATTTTCAATTATGAGAGCCTCCAATGAACTCAGCATGATAAATAAAATTTATACTATTTGATATTTGAATATAGGTCAAAATTAAAAAATCATACAGCATCAAAGGCCATCCTCAAACGCCTCCGCTCATCCAATTGATTGTTAGGCCGGTGAAGTAATCTATACAAGCTACCTCTGCAAAATATTAGCATGCTTCAATACACCCCAACTAACATGAATATTTGGTATAGAAAACCTACAACTCTCAACTCAAAGGCAAGGAAACTGCAACTCTTGTTGAAATCTTGTCAATAAACTAGAATACAGCTTACAGGAAAAGACTACAGTGAGTTTGACTAGGAAAAAAAACACTGGAAACATGAATGTTCCAGTGACAAATAAACAAGCCTGCTGACAAGATACAACATATGGGCTTTAAACTATCCGACCCTGTACAAATTCTTCTGATGAAGCCATTTCAGTGGTTTTAAAAGCATTCAGGGTAAGCATCTGCTTTTCAACTTGCTACAATCTCATTTGTCATCAGAACTTGAACGTTTTCTCAAGGAACAATGAACTACATAAGTACTTGAGCATCATACAAATTGCATTTTAAACCCAAACTTATCAGAACAGGTCAAGAAGTCCTTAGAAGTGCTATTTGTTTCCTGCATCAAGCGCCCGAATAAATCATATCAGTCTTTTCAAAAGGCTTATACAGCATACATGGGCTCTTGGGTGGGAGAATTTGGACAGTCCTAACATTTATCATGCTTGCATGAAAATGTTTGCTCTCAATACTCAAACCCGTACCTTATGATTTCAAGTCAAAGAATGTTATCATTGGATCATGGGACCAAGTAATGGTCCATTCAGTAAATATTCAAATATTTACTTGCAGATGATGTTATTTGAGATAGATTATGAACATGGAAGTTATAGAGCACCAACATACCTAGGAAGAAACTCTGTAACAATTGAAAGATTTGGGGCACGAGTTACTGCTCCCATGAAGAGAACCACATTGGGATGCCTGACTCTCTTCATGATTCGAACCTAGCAATTCAAACCACAAACAGATTTGCTAAATTTAACTTTGGCAATGCAAGTTTGAAGGAAATCCTATAAGAAAAGATTTTGCTAACATGTATAGACAGAATGGTCATTTGCAAAATATGACACAGCTACACCTCAAAATTTAAAAACAGTTCACTGAGAATTCTAAGCAGAAAGGTACACTTGAATCATGCAAACCAAAAGTATTTCACCCTAAAATTTAAAATGTCAAACATGTTCTTAATTTGCAAAGACATTTTTTTATAATTGCAAAAATGAAGTTTGAAGCAGCCAACATTAGAGTCAAATTTACATATATGAAAGACCAATGCCCAGTAATCATGTCATCTACTAAAACCGAGATATATTTTATGCAATGACTACAGTTTCCAGAATATGATAGCATACCAAACAGAGCACTGAAATCCTCCATTGACATTTTTCACGGGTTTAGCTGTAAGCAGGTAAAGGTGTACCAAAGATCTCAGACTAGAAGGTTAATAATTGGAACAAACCATTTGTTGCCAAGTATTGGAGAGCCAAAAGAGAAATCTTCAAATTTTAAGAGAGTACTATATACATATCATGATTTGCAAAGTCAATTCAGCATCTAGGAGATTATCCCATAAAGTGCAAATTTTCTGTGAATATGTGCTTATACCTATAGCATCAACTTAACAAAGTGTCCCAATTACCATTAAATTTCTGGAAGATGTGCTCAATACTAGCATAGTTATTTTGTCAGCCTGTCTTTGTTTCTTCAGATCAGCTAGAGAATATGAAAATAACAATATGATCAATTGAAAGGACTGCTGACCTAAATCATATATAGTATGAGATACCTGGGATGCTGCATTATATCATGCAATAATGAGAATTAATGTGCGTGCTCACCTAGATATTTTCTAATAATAGAAAAATTACCACAAGGTTAAGACATCTTCAACTGCAAGCATTATAAAAATATTCAACTATGCTTTGCTTTCAATGATATGAAATGAGTGAATTACTAACACAACAGCAAGAATAGAATGGGCTTATACCTCACTTCTGAATTCTGCAAGAGATTCACCCGTAATATCTTGGTCTAGGAACCTCTTCACAGCAACTTCCTATGAAATACAAGAGTCAAAACAAAGTCAATATATTTTCATAAGTAAGCATTGGGATAGAGTATTTATTATCGTCAGCAGATATTCTGTTTAGTAGAACTATATTTATCTATCAGAAGCTGATAGGCACAATCATGAAATCCCAGCTGTCAAACTTCACTGCAACTTTTTCCTTTGGCAAAACTTGCTTCCTTGGATTCCCTTCCCCAAAATTGATCAAAATCTTGTAAGAATCTTCAAATTCAACTAACTCATTCTGGCATTGTTCATTTTGTATAGCATTCCAAAAAATATCAGTGACAAGAAGCCATTTATTGTCTTTCTGGCACATGCATGCAACATAGAGATAGCAAACAGGCTTAGCTTTAGGGGTCAACAGGAAAATACTCACTGTTCCATGCCAGTCTCCACGATATACCTCTCCATATGATCCTGCAACACAAAGCATCCTAAGCAATCAGAGGAAACCTAACTGGGAGTACAGTTATCGAGATTGACAGTAGATATGAAGTCATAAAAATAACAGCAAGAGCAAGTGGCAGTACCAAGTCCAATACGTTCACCCAAGGAAATTTCATCCCATGGAATCTCACACTCTGCAACATCATCCATCGCAGCATCAGACTTTGAGCTATCATTTCCAACTGATCTGTCAGATATTCTCTCACCTTCTGAATTGGCACCTAAAGCATCACATTCTCGGCCACCACTGCCATGGCCTTCACTGCTGCGTCCTCCACTACCCTTGTCCCCACTACCTCGTGGCTCATAACCAGCACTATCTGTATCTCCATCACTCCGTGCACCCTGCTCATATTGCTTGTTGACAGCTGCTGTGGTTGCCACCACTGCTGCAGCTGTGGCAGTGGCAGCAGCTGCAACTGGTAGTTCAAGGTTTGAGTCAGTACCTGACTTTGCTGCAGCAACAACCATAGAAGATGCAACAACAGCTGCAGCGGCAGCAGCTGCAGCAGCTACCGGAACTTTTTTTACATATTTCACAGGAGTAACTTCAGACTGCAATGGTATGGGTAGTCCAGTAATCTCCCTTGTATCAAAAGGATGGTTGACCCCTGAACCCTCCACAGGTTTAGATTGATCAGGTGGATTACCAGGTGAACTGGCTTTATATGGCAGCCTATGAGGAGGCAGAGGAGGCAGAAATCGAGCAGGAACAAGATCATCTTGATCCTTCACACTTCGGATTTCAGTCCTCTGTTTGTGATCAACCTTATCTACTGTTGGGGACTTGGTCTCAGCAGTAGAAAAATCCAACTGTTCAGCATAGATTTCAGTAAACAGGTTAGGGGGGGCAACAACACCACTTTCAAGCAACACATCGTGAAGTTTCTGGGCTAACTGTGGATTCTCTTTTGCAGCATCAATCATATATTGTGAAACATCTTTTACTTTCATTCTACGGGCAGCAGGAGAACTAACACCTTCAGTCCAAGAAGGAGAGCGAGCATGTGCATAAGGGTAAATAGGTCTGCCAGGAAGCTCCCGCACTGGCACCTTCTCAGCATTAGAAGTTTTTCCAAAATCATCTGAAGACATCGTAGATTCTTCTCCACTTTTACTCGGCCTAGTTAAACTTGCCCCCTCATGAGATTCACTTCTTCCATCAGATTGGTTCCCTACAGCAGCAATATTTCTCAATCTGGATTGCTTTTCCAATGTCCCAAGTTCTGAATGTTCTTCAAATGAACTTGTGTGTCCACTACTAGAAGAAGCTATATGAGAAGAGTCAATGTCTCTAGATAAAGGACTGGAAGAAAAGAATGTCTCATCGTATTCTATATGTGATCCAGCTGCATCAGAAGGAATAAGGGTGCCAGGATCTGCTGTTAGATCAACAATGTATTCCCTGAAATTCACAACATCTATCACCTTAATAAACACTTTTATTAAGCATTTCAATCGTTTCCAACGAAATATTACAAATTTTAGAGGCAAAAACCTCGTAAGAAAACTAATGCAAAATCATGTGTGCCACATGCAGAAGTTTTCTTGTACAAGAATCTCATATAAGCTAGTTTGCAGAGCTAAAATCTAAAAGCTTCATCTGCATTTAAGAATCCATTGACTAGAAGCATCAGAGATAGCACCTCACATTTGCATACCAAATCATGTTCTATTCTACTGCACAGAAAAGAGTGAGCTAAACCCTAAACAATCCAGCAGAATTTCATTAAGAAACTTCACCACTGGAAGGAATAAATAAACTACTGTAACTGTAATTACCTTCCATCATCGAGCTTTACAAAGTTCATAGCTACATCATCAGAACCAGTGTACAGATGCCCTTTTACCAACCGGCATGGTATGCCAACACTATCAGCCAAAACCTAAATAATAATTGAAACCAAAAGGTAGAGAAGAGAGGCAATTAGTAAGAAACCAAGACTTCCCAAACAGTACCATCAATCTCATAAAAAGAATTTTGATGAAATATGGCAAACTTAAAGCTCATAAATATGAAGAACAGCAACTGGTCAGAAGACTATATCAGTAATATGTATATGAATTTTCAAACACTAACATGGAGGATATATGAAATAAATATTCATAAGCATGCTTTTCAACATATAACAAAACATGAAAGGGAATCTTGATCAGTGTAAATTTTCTCTGCTCTGGCATAGAATATGAACCACTGTATTACACTCTGTATATATGCTTCCTAAGGAAAAGAATCTTGATCAGCATAAATTTTCTCAGCTCTCTGGCATAGAATATGAACCCGCTGTATTACACCCTGTATATGCTTCCAAAGGAAAAAGATGTGATTACAGCTTCAGCAAGACAAACCATACAAAACCTCAGAGGGTTTCAGTAGTGTCAATGCCTTTCACAGGATACAGCTTTGCTTCTGCAATGCAAGACACCAATTTCCATATGCTAAGTTTCAGAAGGTTCAAACCAAGATTTCTATAAACAAATTTGAATTTCTGTTGCTTCATTAAAGATGAGAATATAATTGAATGGCTCGCTGGTGCCAAGGACAGTCACTGGAGATCAAAAATCCGAATCTGTGGTCATCAGCTGCTCTAAGAGAAGGTGAAACCACCTTATCTCAGGGTGAGTATTTCCTTTTAGCATGAATATTTATGTGTTAGTAAATGCACCAATAATAACACCAGTCTTTGAAGAGATTAGAGACTAAGTTTAAGAAATAAAGGTGCTTGGTAGGCCACTTCCTAAAGAACCTGATAGAGATTGTTTATCAAAGTTTATTATTGGATAGACAGGATATGCAGAGCCCAAACTGAGTAAATGAGGAATATTACTGATATTTGGAGTTCAAAAAATCAAGGACCTGTTCAGTTCATTTGAGGAGGATGGTTTTGAACCTGTCTTATCTATAGATCTATAAAGCATGTTCAAGATTGATTTCAACAAGTCCATCATGACTATTGAAAAAATTTCTCCCACAGCAGAGACCCATTGTTGGATGCTTGAAGAATGTTGCATAGTAAGAAAGTGTGCTCAATGTGAGCAGGTAACATGCAAGCATAAACTTCGTCAAATTGTCCAAAACAATTTTCAAATATGTCAGCAGAAGTAAACCATTTACCTAAAAGTTGTAGTAGCACCCTAGACTAAGTGTATCAAGCACTAAGATAAAAAAAAATGAAAACTGAAGTACCTTGAACATTAATGCACGATGACGAGGCAAGCCGATTGTAAGAGAACCAAGTGGCAAAACCATGCTACCAAGGGTTGCTTTCAAACTATAGCTAAGACTGCGCCATGCTCTTGACAAATTGCTGGGATCCCCAACTGATCCACCCATGTAATCAGAAACTAAAACAGCAAGCCTTCCCACCAAAGCACTGCCAATGAAAATTTGACATTCTGACCTTGACTTGACAGTCATCTCCAGTGCCTTCTGTTCAAGTTTCAACAAATTAGCATCAGCAGCCCTATTGACCAGCACTGCTTCCCAGGTGACACCATCTGAGACTGGTGTTCCTTGCAAATCAACGAGAGGAGGCATTCTGTCTGTTGTGGACTCGGTCATGATTCCATACAGGTCATAAAAACCATCCAAGACCTTGTCATCATAGCTAAGAGCATTGTAATTCTGTGAAGCATGCATAAATCTACGATATGAGATTGGTTAGAAAGGAATAAACATGTGATAAATTGAGTTCGAGAAAAGAGTGTCAACTGAAGGAATAAATCTAATGTATATCATATTAACTTCCTATTAGTCTACAAATATCTTCAGTGCATAGAAAAATGAGATATAAGCCAAAGCCAGAGACTGCAGACCAGGTTTAAAAAGAAGATAACAGAAGTCATAATCAAAAGAGAAACATTGACCTCTGCTATGTTTTCCACATGTAGAAAAAGTAACAATGGAAAGCACTGACATCTTCCTGGTTGATTTTCCGGTGACAATAGGCCATTAGCATGCACTAATTCATACATTTATATATATTCCCTCCATCACTACAATATTCAAGACTGTGCTTTTTAATTTCTAGAACAAAACCATCAACTATCTCCTTGACAATGAGCATTCCAATAAGATCAAATAAGCATGATTTCAACTCATTGATCTCATTAAAACACAGGAGTTGAAGGAACCAACTTCACACACTAATAAACATCCAGTCATAGATGTGGAAAGAGGAAACTAAAAAGTTGTCAAGAACACTCCTGTCTTTACTACCACAACTTCACTTATAATACTAAAATTGAGAACGATGTAGCTTTCCATTTCCTCCCCTTTTTCTCTTCCAACCAGCATTTTTGTAATCTCCACTAACTTGATGAAAGTTAAAAGGTCCCTACTAATTTTCTCCTTTCCCTTTCTTCTTTCATATGTACATGATCTTTCAGATTTTCTAAATTGTGAAGGTCATGATTTGTCCACTATTTATATTTCCAACTGGCTAGAGTTAATAATACAGAGGAGCATTATTGTGAACCTTCAACAATATTATTTACGGTGCCATAATGATACTATAGAATGATAGTTTCAGGTATTTCTTTATTTACAGGTGCTAGAAAGGATGACGAGTGACATAGGATTTCTAATAATGGCACCCTCATCAGCCATTTTTCTCTCCTTCTCTTGTTTCCGCAGTTCCATTATCATTATGTCGGAGACAATCTAATTCATGGAAGCAATTTTATAAATTTATTGGCAATCTAAAAATTGTCAGGAGAACAATCTAATGAACAAGTTCCATTCATATACATTTTCCTCAAACCATTGTATTGTATCATAGAGGAGTTGACTTAACAAGTAGCTGTTAAGCAAAAAAATTTCCTCATAACTTTCTACTGTATCTAGATTATGAAAAAGGATACTTTGAATAGATTAGACAGGAGAAATGAAGAGACAGACAAACTTACCCAATACCGATAAGCAATGACTTCAGCAGGAGTATTCTCGGGTGCACAAGAGCCCAAGCTTATTTGCTTAACAGCCTCAATCTGAACTGCCTCGGGATCCTCACTTGCACTCAACTCCAAAGCGAGCTGTATCTGATACTCCTCTTCAATATCAGGATCCCTGGAGGTGGTAGACCCTGAATCACGCCTTGCAGCTTCTGAAACAACATCAAAACCACTACTACTAATTGACTCCGGTTGCTCCACCTTCTCTCCTCTAGTCACATTTGAAGATGATGGTGGACTAGGACTTTTTCTATTAGCAACTGAACTTAACCAATTTGAAAGGCCAGAAAAGGGTTTATTCTCTTGGGACCTAGAATGCAAAGACTTATTATCAGGGGATGATCCATTAGTGGACTTATGGCCTCTTGATGAATTTGACCCCTCTGCATCCTCTGATTGATTAGGCATGATATGAAGCTTCTTGAGAAAGTTCTTCATATTCTTTGACTAATTTGTTCAGTGCAAAAGAAATAAAAATCTGGCCATAAACCTCTCCATTGTCTTGGACCAAGCATGAAATCTCAATCACAAAAAGTCTAAAATACAACCAATAGAAACACAAATTAAGTTCAAACCAATCCAAAACACGGATATTGCCTCAAAGCCCGCAACATTAACTGACCCTAAATCAACCCATCAATCCAATAAGCAGAATAACCATTTCAAGCAATACCCAGTTCATCTTTTCAAAAATCAAGAATGCCCAGATGCTTCAATTGAATGAAAATAGCTCCCCTTCCAGGGAACAGCAACACCCTTGCCTACTTGCATGCATTACACAAACAAAGACTATCCCACTAAACAGAATTGATCTTTGTAGCCTCCAACAAGAACAAACCAATACCAACACAGTATGGAATGGATCTTTCTTTGGATATAGGGAAGATGGTACATAGAAAAGAGAGAAGAAAGGGTCTTAAGGAGGGTTAAGTTTGGAAACAAGAAAAGGTAAGAGATGCAGCAGAGAGACAGCAAAGCCAAGGAGCAACAAGTGGGAGAGTAGGACCCGAGAAACAAGAAAGAATGACCCACTAGGAGTTTTTGAGGCACAAGGATTTCAAGGTCCCATAAAAAAGATTAATTAAGTGGCAAACAGAAACAATCTCAACTCGCTCACTCCCCTTCTCTCTCTCTCTCTCTCTCTCAATCTTTATAAAAAAAAAAAAAAAAAAACTACTACTAGCT
>Ga0325403_1003863_pt1 | contig 13781 bp, 10 predicted proteins | sample PopdelMetagenome_19_FD_205665 | JGI IMG/M metagenome (GOLD analysis project Ga0325403, IMG submission 205665) | Populus deltoides microbial communities from Bellville, Georgia, United States - Xylem-PdKOR-R4 | ecosystem: Host-associated > Plants > Phyllosphere > Stem > Wood/Secondary xylem...
TCAAAAGATGAAACATTTCTTTAATTAGCGTCGTACTAAGCCACAATTCCTGTCCAAGAAAAACCTCTCCTGCTCATTTCACATTTGCTTTCTTCAAAGCTAAGAGAAAAGAGAGAGGAATCAAATAAAAACCCAAAAAAGAATTGTACATTTTAAAACATGATACATTTCTATGGGTGTTTGATATAACTTTTATTTTTTGTTTTAATTTTTTTAAAAAAATAATTTTGGCTTTAAAAAATAATGATTTTTAGTGTTTTTTTATAATTTTAATATACTAATATCAAAATTTAAAAAAATATTTTAAAATTAAAAAAATATTATGAGCAACTATTTCAAACATTATTATACAAGAAATCTTGTAAGGTATTGAAAAGTTAATAACCACACAAGTTTCTGAATAAAAGCAACACGTGGCATGTATGATTAATCTCATGTTCATCACAAATCACCTCTCAAAACTTGGCCCCAATATGGTTTCCATATTTACCCCTCTTGAATGTGAAGGATTTCTCTCCTTTTGGGCCTTTGGTACCGAAGCTCGCACCTTTTTGGGGGTGATGAAATGGGTTTTTCGTGGGATTTGAAGGAGAGAGATGTAATTGAGGATGAACAAACGGATGAGAGGATATATGTGGGTGACCGTACAAATGATAGACATAAATATGCTTGATAAGCTTTAGTTTGATTCTGTAATAGTTTTTTTTTTAGTAATTTTTATTTAAAAATATATTAAAAAAATTTTTAAAAAATTTATTTTTTATATCAATGCATCACAATATATATATATATATATTACAAACACCCACAAATGAGTAAAACAAGAATGTTCTCTCTTGAATTATTTTTTTCGAGTACAGTCAAAACTTACGTTGATGACAAATAAATTAGACTTATTGCATTTCACAAACATGGACAAGTACACGGTGGTGATTGCAAAGATCGAAGGGAACTTGGGATATTTGCTATCTCGCTTGATTAATTGATATTTATTTTTGTAGCTCGAAAGTGTTTTTGTAAAATGAATAAATTTTTTTGTTGTAAATTAATTTTTTATTTACATATTTAGATATTGTGATGCATTGATATAAAAAATAAAATTTTTAAAAAAATTATTTTAATATATTTTTAAAGAAAAATTACTAAAAAAAAACTATTACAGAATCAAACTAAAGCTTATCAAGCATATTTATGTCTATCGTTTGTACGGTCACCCACATATATCCTCTCATCCGTTTGTTCATCCTCAATTACCTCTCTCTCCTTCAAATCCCACGAAAAACCCATTTCATCACCCCCAAAAAGGTGCGAGCTTCGGTACCAAAGGCCCAAAAGGAGAGAAATCCTTCACATTCAAGAGGGGTAAATATGGAAACCATATTGGGGCCAAGTTTTGAGAGGTGATTTGTGATGAACATGAGATTAATCATACATGCCAAGTGTTGCTCTTTTATATATATATATATATATTATCAAAATTAAAAAAAATTAAGTTGATCTAAAATATAAAGTATAATTTTTGAAAAAATAAAAGTAAAATGAAAAAATATAGAAGGTTTAGGGTTATTAAAAAAGAAAAAGGAAACTAAAACAAAAGTTAGAATTGGATATTTGGTGCTGTTGATGAAAGAGTATTTGGAATTGCTGTAATTTTTGTTTTTTTAATTGATTTTAAGAGTATGTTTTATTTTAAAATATCAAATTAATATTTTTATGATATTTTTAATATGTTAATATTAAAAATAAAAAATCTAAAAATTATTATTTTAATATATTTATATATAAAAAAATCATTTTAAAAAACACACAACATCTCAGCTCCAAACCAAGGAGCAAAAAAGCAGAGGCGGCAGTGATTCAGGTAGCCCAAGGCAAAGGCGTTACATGCTAAAACACCCACAGAGTTGAACTTGAACTTTGAACCAAGATCTCAATCTGATCCGATTAAAACAGGGAGGAAAACAAAGGGAGGGCCTCCGTTCCTTCCTCTTATAACTGTTCCTACAAGTGTTTCCTAAGCTTGAACCACCAGCAGCAAGCAAAAAAAAAGGCAAATTATCTAATCTGTGACCTGTACTCCTCGAAATGGTAACAGACACGTGTACACTTCCCTCGATCCGCAAAACCCTCTCTAAAATCCATACTCTTGTCTTCCCCTTTCCGTTAAATTAACGTCTGCACTCTCGCTCTCTCTCTCTCTCATTTCGCTTTCTGCGATTTATCCACTTTCTCTTTCTTTCTCTCTTCCTTTCTCTCTTGATTTTCTGTCTGTGATCATCTTTCACTCTCTTTATTGCATGTATTTTATCAAGTTGGGTTCTTGTTATTTATTTTCCAAGTGGCGAAGCGGTGAAGAATAGATAAACAATCATAAGATTTCTGGTAAGATTTTGATATCACCACTATCTTTATTGATTTGGGTTTTATCTGTTTTTGACCCTTTTATGGTGATCCAAATCTGGTCTGAAATATGTTGGCATAGAAGGAGAAAAAAACCCAACAAAGTCGAACCAACTTCCAATCTCTAGACTCTTTAACTCTTGCTATACCTAACCCTTAAATATCTTCCTAATATTTCAATTTCATTTTTCTTCTAGATTCGATCTTTCTCCTTTTCTACTTCAGATTTGTTTTTTTTTTAATATACATAATCGTATCGCCAATTAGTAGTTGAAATAGTGAAGACTGAGGCTTTTTGGATCTGGGTTTAGTTTATTTTAGTGGGGTTCTTATCAAATTAGTTGTTTATTGGTTTCTAAAGATCATAACTTTTTAGCTAGTTGAGCAAAAAGGGCTTGTCTTTTGATTGATGATTTAGTGTTTTAAAAGTGGCTAAGATGAGTTTGAGTGCTGCCGAGGATAATTCGGCGTCAGAGATTCATCTACCAGCTGATATAGATTGGCATATGCTTGACAAGTCCAAGTTTTTCTTTTTTGGAGCAGCTTTATTTTCAGGCGTATCAGCTGCTCTTTACCCTATTGTTGTTTTAAAGACTAGGCAACAGGTTTTGCCTACTCAAATTTCGTCTCTCAAATTGTCACTGTCAATTATGAACCATGAAGGTGTGAGAGGATTCTACAGGGGCTTTGGTACTTCTTTGATGGGTACAATCCCAGCTCGAGCACTTTACATGACAGCACTTGAGATTACCAAGAGCAGTGTTGGGACTGCAACTGTTAGGTTAGGGTGTTCTGATACTACTGCAACAGCTATTGCTAATGCTGCTGCTGGGTTGAGTTCTGCCATGGCTGCACAGCTAGTTTGGACCCCAATTGATGTTGTGAGCCAAAGACTCATGGTTCAAGATTGTAACGCTAGCAGTATCAAGAGTAGCAAGAATATGATTCCCTGTTCAAGTCCTTGTAGGTACATGAATGGTATCGATGGCTTTAGGAAGATCTTGAATGCAGATGGTCCCAGAGGGTTGTATAGAGGATTTGGGATATCAATATTGACTTATGCACCATCTAATGCAGTTTGGTGGGCGTCTTATTCTGTGGCTCATAGGCTTGTTTGGGGCTGTATCGGTTGCTATGCCAATAAAAAAGATGAGAATGCTGTAAATGGTGGTGGGGGTAGTGGTTATACGCCTATTTCAAAGGAAATGGTGGCAGTACAAGGAGTTTGTGCAGCCATGGCTAGTGGAGTTTCGGCTATGATTACTATGCCGCTTGACACAATTAAGACACGCTTGCAGGTTTTGGATGGAGAGGAAAATGGAAGAACAAGGCCATTGACAGTTATGCAAACAGTTAAGAATTTGGTGAAGGAAGGTGGTTTTGCAGCTTGTTATAGAGGTCTGGGACCAAGGTGGGTTTCAATGGCTATGTCTGCAACAACCATGATCACAACATACGAGTTTTTGAAACGGTTGTCTGCTAAGAACAGAGAGAGCTTGACCTCATGACTCCAGAGCAACAGGAGAGGAGACACCTTTTCCATTTGAAATCCTTACAATTTTTTTTTTACTTCTATCCTGCGTGTCTTTATTGGCGTGCTTGCCAAGATGGTTTATCAATGTAAATTCTTTTGTTTTCCTTTCTGCTTCCCTGTTAATTGTAGTGGAAATCATTGCAAAATCAATGTAAACTTATGTGCAGTAATAACAAGGCCTTTCTCTATGTGCTTCCAACTTTACATTTACTTTGAGCATGAATAATGCCTGTTTTAGCAAACCTAACCTCGTATGCATTGTAGTTGAGATGAAAGGTTCAAACTGTAAAGTATCTGTCTCTTTAATCTTGATGTCTCGTCTATGGAAGAGAAGATACGTATCATGTAGAGATTGTTATGCATACTTTCTGTAGGGTGAGTTATAAACATAGCCGATGATGACACTAATCTACCATTCGTGTCCGTATATGCATGGAGAGACAATGAACTCCTCCATTTTCTTGTTTAACTAGCATATCTTATGAACCTAACTGTTACCTCAGCCAAAAAAAGAAAATCAAAATATGGCAAGACCTCCGCGAGGCAGTTGACGTGACAAAGCCGTCCTGATGTTAGTGGCTCGAACCCTGGAGCACTTGAGGGGACAAGGATTACCGGTTGCAGGTGAGGACTAAGCTTCCATTATGAGGTCATGTATTTGCCTGACACGAGTCTCCCCGTTACACAACATCCGTTACGACTGCTAAAAGAAGCCACCCGGTATGGCTCTAGCTTTGTCCTCTTGTGCCATTGCTAAATTAAATTAAGGCCCAGAAAATGTCTCCTCACCTGAAAATGTTATTGTTAAAGAAGATCAAATAACTGCCTGATGGGCTTATCAGACTGCCTAGTAAAGAGTGCAAGTTCTCTCAACATAGTTTGCTGGTTGCGGTTTTCCTTGAAAATAAAAAAATAAAAACTCATTTTAAAACTTATTCGTTTATATTTACATGACATTGACCGAACATGATCCAAAATAATGATGTTTTTTACATGTCTGGCAGATTGGATGGATGGGCAAAGAGATGAGCTTTTGTACTTTATTGAGGTTAAGAGGGCATGAAACCGTGGGCTTATATGGAGAAATCCATTAGCCAACGTGAATTCCTGTGGACCATCCAGTTTCTGCTATCATTATAAACATTCAATTATATATGTTTTCGTTTCAAAAAATTTTTTTAAAAATTAAAATTTTTTTATTTTAAATTAATAATTTTTTAATATTTTTATATTATTTTAATATGCTCATATAAAAAATAATTTAAAAAATAAAAAAATTTATTTTAATATATTTTCAAATAAAAAATACTTAAAAAAATAACCATAATCACGCTTCCTTCCTTTTAATCTGGTGGAAACAATGGGTACATTCCCTCTCCCTCCTTCTGAGATTATCCTCAGCCAGGGCACTTGCGTCAAAAGCAAAATTGAGGACCCTTTTTAGCCCGCCACACCCCAGTGCGCTTGAAATATGAGCTAGAATTTGTCACTCATCCTTCACAGGCAGTCAAAGGTTTCACCATCCATAAGGTTTTTTAATTAAAAATATATAAAAATAATGTTACCATAATAATATTAGAAGTACTGTAATACTCCCGGAAGGTGTTCATCACACGTGTCAAAAGTGTTTCAAGAACATTTTTCTAGAAAAAAGATTCCTTTTATATATATATATATATATATATAGAGAGAGAGAGAGAGAGAGAGTTTTGACGAGGTACTAGGCAAGGCAGACATGGTACTTTTCTCGTGCTGGCCTGAAACTTCTTCTGATCAGAGGGGTCGCCGAGGGCTGAGGTTGGGTTTTCAATAATTGTAAGATGGGGGAATCTAAACTTTGATTGTTCGTTCATGAAAAGTGGAGCTGCAAGCACATGCAACCACTGAACGACTTTTATGCCGTGGCATCTGATTTAGGTCTAAGATTCGCACTTACGCGTCCGACTAGTCTCTGCCCCTTTATACTCTGACACGTGCCAATGGCGCCATCACTCGCACATGGTGAGCCATGCATTCGTGTAGCTCATGCCTGTTCCTAGCAAGACCCAATCGGTAGCAGCCCCAAGTGGATACTGCCCGAGATGAGCAATTGACATTTTCAAGACTCGGTGATTAACCCACTAATATACAATGCTCCCACAAGGATTGTGGCTCCTTCGCCACCTGCTCCTCTTCAAGCTCTTCACTGAGTTCAGGCCATCGAGATTTTGGCACATTTATTACGCTATTACTCCTGCCTTGCAATCATAATGCCCGGAAATGAAAATCATTTGCTCTCCCAGGTGTACTACATACAGGATAATCTAAACGCTGATGGATATGGCGAGAACACAAGAAACGCTGCTCAGAGTTGCTGATGATTTTTCCTCTGAAGGGAAGCCCCTTCAGAGCATATTGTCAGATAAACAAGTCCACGCTCCATTGAATAAGGCCATGTACCATTCAGACTAGAGGCCGGCACAATAAAGAACAAGTTGAATCCAGCGATGGCGATACTCAGGACTGGTGCTCGCAATTGGGACAAAACCAATTTTTAACCAACATCCTGGTGACAATCCAGCTTTGAGGCGTCTTTCTAGAATTTTTTTTTGTCCTCCGAGATCCGAACCTGGTTTAAGACATCCATAATTCAGGCAAGAGCAAAGCTAAAGCTAAAGCTGAAGCTGAAAGGTGAGACGGACAGAATAAACGGTCTTCATAGAACTGGACAGATTGCATATAAACATAACGTCAACAAACACTCATATCCCAATCATGGGGAAAATGGTTGCCAAGCTGAAAGTGTAACAAATATCCTAATTTATGGTTAAAATAAACAGCAGATTTTGCAAACTACTCATCACCCAAATAGTTTTCCTAGATAAATAAAGGACACATGACTAAGAACAAACCTGACCTACTAGACAGTTAGCAGTCCCACATGCCATACATAATACACAGAGAGCAAGCTCCAGTCTTCATCAAGGCCGTGCTCTTTTGTTGCTGCAAGATGGGCATTTGTACTGCTTAATATGCTCAGCCCTTGCTGGGGTGATCTTCACACATTTTCCATGGAACCACTTTTCACAGATGTCACAGCAAATCCAGAACTCATCAGAGGCATAGTTTTCTCCACAAGCACCACATAGTGTCTCTCCATGCTCTTCTTCATCTTCTTCATCCAAGCCCTCGCCGTCTTCATCTTTTGCTTGCATTACCTTTGAAAACTTGCCTTGGGATTCAGAGCCTCGCTGCACATTCAATCAAACAAGATACATTGCCAACATTATCATTATGAAACTTATAAGAGTACTAAGCGTCATAGTTCAATATTGCCATACCAACAATAATATAGCTGCTAAATCAATTAAACAAGACTGAGTCATCTTTAATTTTAATAGGAGCAGATAATTAAAATTTGGCATCAAATCTTGCAAGGTGGACAACCATGATTTCCTATCAGTACAGATATAACAGACCAAATAGAGTTGCAGCCTCAAAGTCCTTGATACCTTAGAGTTTGATTTAGTTTTATTGCTGCTGTGATTTGAAACTGATGACTTTTCTTTTACTTGTTTCTTGGCCGTTCCAGTCACAACCTCAAACACTGTTGGAAGATCATTTATCATGTTGAAAAGGCGTTTTCTGCATCATAAAACCAAAAGAATATTATTAAAAAACACAATAAAGCTTAAATCAAGAAATTCTATCCACAAAGAGAGGCCACAAAAACATCATAAACAATAATAGTTAAGAGACATTGTTAGGCGAAGAAGCAGGACTCAAACATGCTTCTTGGAGTCAAGAATAAAGCATAAAACTACCACCTTCACTGCAAATCAATCCTGACAAGATTTAAGTGTAGAATCTTTTTAAAAAGAACTTAAATTTCATTGATACGCTTTAAAATAAAATAAGTTCACTTACAAGCAATAAATTTCATTGATATGCTTTAAAATAAAATAAGTCCACTCAAAAGCAAGAAACACATAATACATGACTAATATCATTTATGGAGGATGAGTTTTCACCAAATCACACAGAATCATTCATTAATGTGACTGGTTGTTGATAAAACAACCCATGATGAATTTCATGACATATTTGCTTAGAAGATTTCAATACCCAAATCCGTACAATGTGCTGCAAACCTGATTCCATGCCAAAAAAGATATTACTAACTAATTCATGTAATTAAGAGTTAAAGACACCAAAATCGATTTGCAAAGTAGTAGGACAAAAGCAAACCACTGATCAAAATAAAAGTTGGAGTAATTCTTCATGATTAAAAAGAAGAAAATAAAAAAGTTGTAGTTGTTCAGAAAAACAATTTCTTATTGGTAAAAAAGTGAACCATGGAGACCAGTCACCACTGAAAGCAAAATTCTTATGCTACTCACACAAAGAAGTTACACTACAGTTGTACCACATGTGCAAGTGAAATATACCTATCCGCTTTGTCAAATCCAAACCTAGACCCAAAATAGAAGGACACAGAAAGTAACCATGCATCACTGTGAACAGCAACCAGAGACAACCAGTCCTTTTCTTGCATCCCATCTCTGGCAAAGTTGATACCTAAAGCAGGCTCTGGAAGCTCAGGAGGCACCTCTTCAGCAGGTAAATTGACCTCCCACTGCTCGCTAGGAAATCCATAAAGGCAGAGATTTTCCTTCTCTGCAATCATGAAGATCACACAAATCTTATCGAATCTAACACAATACTTTCAGATGTCATGAAAAAACTGTAAAAGTAAATAAAAAAAAGTTGTTTTGACACAAAAACAAATAGGCTCGAAAGCCGATAAAAGAAAAACACATTCAAAGGTGGGTTTTTTTATAACAGAGATGAAAAGAACATGGTAAAATTCATGTAAAAAGGGCCACCCAATAATAATTAAACATGATTAACTGAGGAAGAAAGCAGAATAAAGAGAGAAGCTATACATGGACATTAAAACAAAAGGTTCCAATTAAAGCAATCAATTCATCTGCCTACCAAAGCATTAATGAACACAATCAATCCAGATATTATGTTCATCTCTGTCAACATACCATAATAAGCACCCGGAGCTCTTAAAACCTAAACTTTTATCACAACCAAACAGTTCCATGCATATAAAATTACATCCTACTTATGTCATCCAATTAAATTGTGATATTTGAGGCTTCATTATTCGTGAGGCGGACAATTCCGTGCTTATTTCTTCACCATTGTATTCAAACTCATTAAACATATGCACAGGTGACCATTATAGCACTTAATCTAGGATTTGTGATCATCAACTAAATTAATTACATTTGATACACTCTTCCTAGCAGTTAAGCCTAATCCGCATGTGGATATCTTAGACAGGAGAAGTAAGTTGGCAGGACTGCCTTATCTTGTTTTACATATCAATACTGGAGGTTGTTACGTCAAAGTGGATGCAGCTTATCCTGAAAACATCTTTTTGTATCACCCATTTGCTTGAAAAATGTGACTCTGCATCTAACTGTAAATGATAACCACTTTCTAATTAAAGAGGCTTAAATGACTACAAAAGATGAGCTGCTCCAATGTAACCAGTGCCACATATCTGGTTCACAATTACAAAACATTTTTTATACACTTTTTCAGCATTAACATTGATTTGTTGCATTCATACTTGTTTTGATATGTAAAATCAAGAACACTTGACTGTGACTGAGTGTGCACATTAAAATCAAGAAACTCAAATATTTGAACAAATTTAAAAACCTCAGTGGTACATGCATACTTTTAGCCCACTCAGATTATGAGCTTTATGGAACATGACAATAGTGATTCAATAATTCAAAACTAATCAACGAGGTTACTAAAAATCACTGATATCCTCAATTCCTTTCTTATTTTAAAAAAACTGTTTACACTTCCTAATGATACACACCGTAAAACCTCAAACAACTGTCAACACAATAACAAATCAACAATCATGGAAAATACGTGCCTTTACAGCTATCTACAAGTATGCATAGCTTATCCGCGAATAAAAATTGTCAAGTCAACTTTCACTTCCACTAAAACTGTCAAAATGAACAGGCAAACATAGCTTATCCGCCAATAACAGCATCTGTCATTATTAACAGAAGGAATGCATACAGCAATCATGATTAATAAAGCTACATTTTTGTCTGCTTCCTTCAGTCAAGATATTAAAGAATGTTTTTTTTTTTTTTAATGAAATTCACAAATTCTAAATACACCTAAAAAAACGAATTAGAAATATAGCTAAATTTTACAGGATAGTTAAACTAATGCAGTTCAAAAGACAGAAACCTTTAGCCAAAATAATCTAAATGCAAAAACACGCGGCAAAAATTCAATAGCAATTAAATAAATGACGTCCATTTAACTACTGAGATTAAAGAAATCTAGCCCATTTTTAAAAAACTAATTTAAAAATTTTACTTCAAGGAGGTAAAATCACCACGTAACCCACAGTAAAAAGAAAAGGTCCGAATTTTTCCATATCAAAAACTCGACTTCTCCTTTTCCCCCGCAAATTTCCCAGAAACCAAAAAGTTAAAACGCGAGAAAACAAACCAAACAATTCACCATAAATTTTTTTATTTAGAAAACAAAAACTAACCAGGATCACACTGCTGGTAAAACTCTTCAACATCTGCAACAAAAAACGAAACCACATTTAATAATTCTCCAAAAAGTTATATATCTAAAAAAAACCTCAAAAAAAGAGTACCAGTAGTAAGAGCTTTAATCATGCCAGCTCTTCGACCTTTAAAATCCCTAAAGACTTCCTCCACCGTGCGAGGATTATAAGATGCTCCGCCGTCCATCGTCACTAAATGACCCCCGCTTAATCAAGAAGACGAGCTTCGTCCTTTTATAGAGAGAAGAAAAGAAAAGAAAGTTGAAACTTGTAGAGAGAGTAAAAGAAAGAAGGAAAAAAGAAATGGAGATCGAGAGAAGAAACAGAGGACAGCGAGAGAGAGAGAGAGAGAGAGTAAGGAGAGAGAGAGAGTTCTACGTTTTAAGGAGGGAAAGATAAGAGAGAAATATTTGACCTCTGTCTGTCACTCTCTCTCTCAAACACGGAGAGAGATAGCAGAAGGAAGGTGTTGGATTTGAATCGGGAATGAAATGGATCAATTAATCGGATTTTATAAAAGGGTGAAGAGTCCGTCAAGTACCGGAGATGGACGTGTCTCTCCGAACAGGCCCATCATCTTGCTTTTCTTTTTTCTATATATATTTTCTTTTAGAAAAAGCAAGCAAAGTATTTAAGGGTTTTTTCTTTTTTCTTTTCTTTTTCATCAAGGTCAAATCCCTTAAATCTAATGCCACGTGGGTTTTGTAGACTGGCCTCTTGGTTTTTTAGCGTGTAGCTGCTGCTGCTGAAGGATCGAAGGAAGAATGATTAGGAAAGCGGTTAAAATAATGTTTTTTAAAAATTTAAATTTATTTTTAAAGTATATTTTTTTAATTTTATATTATTTTAATATACTATATCAAAAATAATTTTTAAATATAAAAAACATTATTTTAATATATTTTTAAAGATAAAAAACACTTTTAACCAATAAGCTAATGGAAAGCGAGGCCAATGTGATGAGAGCATGTTAACAAGCAAAGGACATGACAGAAGTAATAAAATGCGACAACATTCTTTTACTACGAGGCTGGCACATTCTCTCCAAGTCTGACATTGCAAACACTTCATGTCTCAGCTTGGTTCTCCCTTGATTCAGCTGAAAGCATAGCATATTCTGAGCATTCAGTTTAAAAAAATATGTCAAGAGCAATTTCTTGTCCTCCTATATTCATTAGGGTATATTTGCCTTTTGGAGGTCCAGTGGCTTGCCACATCAGTTTCCTCTCATCTTCTCCCTGAGTGTTTATGCAATTGATCATCTAGGACCCTCTGGTAACTGTCCACGTCAACTAACGAGCATCTCCGACACATATCCTTGAATATTTGTTCAGCCTCGATAACCTTTCCCTTTCCACACATCAGGTTGACAAAAAATGAAAAGCTCTGCAAATTAATGACATAATTCTTATTAATTGAGTCATAAAAGGCACGCATTGCCATTTCCTCATTGCCAGCTTCACAGAAACCACCGACTAAGCAACTATACAAGGTTGCATCCATCTCAAAACCATCCTGAAGCATGTCATCTACAAGATCTGCAACTTCTTGCATCCTACCTTGGGACCTGCAAAGACCACATATCACGGTGCTATACGACACCAAATTTGGAAGGCAACCCATATTCTTCACTTGTTTAAGAAGAAGAACTGCTTTATCAAGCTCCCCAATCTCCACAAGAATCCTAAGCACAGCATTGAAACTTCCAACACCCCGACTAATGCCCCTAGCCTGCATTTCCTTCAAAAGGGAAATTGCTTCATCGGGTTTCCTCATCTTGCAATACGCAGTAATCACAACTTCATGCTCTTTTGCATCAAGTTTCATTCCTTTTCTAATCATCTCGCTGAAATATCCAATAGCTTCATCCGACTTCCCCGCAACGGAAAGGCCCTTCAAAATACTCAAATGAGTTGCAACATTTTCTTTCACCCCATTCAGTCTCATCTTTGTCAGCAACCTCCTAGCCTCATCAACATTTCCTCTCAAACACAAACCATAAATAATAGCATTATAGGTCCATAAATTCGGGTTGCAACCCCGAATCAACATCCCATCCATCCACTTCCTTGCCTCATTCAATTCCCCTTTCTTACAATAACCATCAATCAAAGTACTATAAGTAACCGTATCTGGCAAACAGTCCTTACTCTCCATCATCCTACACAAAAATATCCTTGCATTCTCCATATCACCTTTCTTACAATAACCATTAATCAAGGTATTGCAAGTAATCAAATTAGGCTCACAAATCATTTCATCAAACACTTTCCTAGCATTCTCAATCATACCCACTTTGCAAAACCCTCTAATCATTGTTGTATAAGTTGAAGCATCAGGCTTTACAACGGCATCATTCACAATTTGATAAAAAAATGACCTTGCTACATTAATCTGATTGACTTTCACTAACACACCCAAAATAGCATTCCAAGAAAACAAGCACTTCCCTTGTTGAATCTCTTTCACTTTATGAAACCAAAAGATTGCACTTTTAGTATCCCCACTATACCCATAAGCTCTAATAAGTTTACTAACTAAAAGATCAGAAAACATGCCATGTTTTTCAAGGAGGCTTTTGGCGATGGGAAAAAGTGAGTGAGAGAGGAGAAGGTCAATGATGGCTACATAGCATCGGTGATTGTGAGAGTAGTTATTTGGGTTTGGGTTCAGGTTTGATGCCCAGTTGAAAAAGAAGAGGGCTTGGTAAGGATTGGGTTGCTGTTCTTTGATGACTTCAATGACTAAGTTGGTGTCCAGGTGAGGGGAGAACTGGTTTAGATGGGTTGGATTGATGTGTTTAGGGTTAGGGTTTTGTGGGTTTAGGGTTTCGAGACAAGAGGTTATGGCAGTGACCAGGGAGGTTAGGTCAGAAGAGCGAGGATGGCGGGTTAGGGTTAGGGTTCTTGCTGTTGCTGCTGGTGGTGGCATAGCCATTGCTGCTGCTGAAATGGATCTTTGGTTTCAGTTCTAATTTTTATTAATTTTTTGGTGGGAGGGTACGGCACGCATGGGAAGTATTAAAGTAAGTTTTTTACATATATAAAAAAACTAATAGCGCTCATTCTTTCACGGTAAAAAGACATATTACACATTACACTTTGAATTCAAACATTATAATAATTATTTTATCATTCATATAAAAAATTATTGAATTCATTATTAAGGGTAATGCATGTGGTCTTTTACCATGATTATTAGTTATTATTATATTGATAAAAAATAACCTGGTTTTTT